>OCHI01000440.1_pt1 | contig 45813 bp, 46 predicted proteins | sample 1538691 | NCBI WGS metagenome assembly OCHI01 (sample SAMN04571718, study PRJEB22368) | human gut metagenome | biome: human gut; material: stool | host: Homo sapiens | place: Luxembourg | collected 2012-09-21 | reverse complement strand
GGGCAAAAGCCTTAAAAATTATGCGATTTTTAGGTTTAGTTGCAAGCCAAGGGGGGACTGTTTCATCTGCCCGAAAAATCTTGTGATTTTAATCGGAACAAACGACATCGGCATAGGACTTCCGCCCGAGTACACCTTGAATAATATAAAAGAAATTTTGCAAAGAACGCAGACACTTTGCCCGAATACCGCAGTAAAAAGCAGTATTCGGGCATAAAAATAGTCTGAAAGTAAAACTTCCAGCCTTGTGGCAGATTATATCAACCTGTCAAGTCACGGTAGTATTTGCTTTGCAAATCTCCACCTTAAAGACTTGACAGAACGATATTACGGGTTTAATTGCATTATAAACCCGTGATAAGGATTCGAACCTTAAATGACGGAGTCAGAGGCTCGTAATCTTTTTTCAAAACCGCCTATTTAAGCCATTTTTCAGACTTTGCGTCTCTCAAAAATCTCTCAGAATTTTATTTTTCTCTAGAACAGCAAATTCGTATGAGGAATTGCGAACCTTACACCGAGGTGTATAAAGAAACTCTAAATCCGCATCATCTTTTACATCAGGGTACTGTGCAATTTAATGACGAAGAATATAAAAGCTAATTATTCAATCAGATTCAAACTGAATGCCGGTCTCATATATTCTATTGAAACAAAGTACCCATAAATTTTGACTCGGAAGAACTGAAACATTCATAAACATAAATTTCCATAATTTATTTTTCCTTGTTTGAAGCCCTTTTTTTAGTTGAAATATTCAAATCTTGAAGCTTTCTTCCAAACTCATCATCTTTTGCAACTTTTAGTAAATCTCTGTCCATATCATTAAGTGCGTGAAGAACGGCAGCATAATTTCCTATTGCAACAGACGGACTGCCTTTTTCAATATTCCAAAGAGTTGCTCTGCTGATATTCGCTCTTTCGGCAACTAACTCAGCCGATATATCTCTTCTCAAGCGAGCCATTTTTATTTGTTCGCCCATCGTTTCTAATATTTCCATAGTTTGAGGTAATAATTCAATGGATTTCTTTCCCATAATATCGCTCCTTATGTTTAATATTATAAACGCAAAATGAAATAATGTCAATATTATTAAACATAGTTTCTGATTTTATGATGTGATTATACTCTTTTATGCAAAATTATAAATAATAGCATTTTGTTGTTCAATAGCACCTTGTGTGCCGATTGTTGACTGTTTTCTAAGTGAATCAGATAAACAGACGAACTGATGATGTTTCTGCAAATTTGACGCATTTGTAGCCGCTGTGCGAAGTCTTTTATTATCATGCCTTACACACAACAATCATTATTCTTAAAAAAGTCCACATCGGTTCATCGGATTTTGCTTTCTACTTTTGCATTTTTGATGCATAAACAATATAAAAGCTCGGAATGAAAAAAGTGAATGAAAAAAAGCGATGATTTTTTAATGAAAATCTGCGGCTTTTGGATCGATTTTCAGGCGGATTTCAAGCCGTTGATTTTAAAGCAGGATAAAGCTGACCAGTGCCGCAAAGCCCATACCAAAGGCGATGATCGATTGTATCGAAAAGGGCGTTACCACCAGGCAACTGATTTTGGTGGTGGTGCTGGACGAACCTACGGCGGCTTTTGGATCCGATTGCGGAGAACGAGATTTACAGCCGCTTCAATTCCTTTGTGCAAAGCAAAACGGCCATTTACATTTCGCATCGGCTGTCCAGCTGCGTCTTTTGCGATACCATCGCCGTGTTTGATCACGCAAGGCTGGTGGAAAGCGGCACGCATACAGCGCTTTTGGCTGCCGACGGCCAATATGCAGCGCTGTGGAATGCGCAGGCAAAGTATTATGTGTAGCCTGCAACAGCACAACAATGCCGCTCCCGGCGAAAACGAAAAAATGAAGGAAAAAGCAAAAAAAGCAGCGGTTTTATTGACATCCGTCCAAAAATGTGATTTGATATACACAGAGCGCTTTGGTATTGTAAAGACAGCCGGGGCGCGCACAAAACAGCTTCAGATTGCAAAATAACATTTTGCGACAATGTTATGCTTTTGACGACAGGAGGAGATTTTTATGAATAGAAAGAATATAGGTATAGCTTTTGGCGCGCTTTGTGGGCTGGCAGCTTTAACTGCAACGGCAGCGGAAATATTCTATGATATCTCAATCAACACGAAATCGCCTATCCATATGAGCAAACTCAACAACTTGGTTCAAAAAGCCACGAATACTGCCGGCAATGAAGAGGAAGCAAGTGCAAAATACAGCGGTATGACAGGCACGCCGGAAATTAAAGAATGGTATGCTACACACGGAGAGGATGTGTATATTCTGTCTGATTCGCTGCGCCTGCACGGAAAACGGTTCAAAAATACCGGCACAAAATATGTTCTCGTATGCCACGGCTACACAAGCAAGGCCAAGCATATGGCCGGATTTGTTCATAAATTTTACACGCTTGGTTATAATGTTTTGGCAGTAGATGCAAGAGCCCACGGCGACAGCGAGGGAACAAAAATCGGTATGGGCTGGCCGGAGCGTGTGGATATTATAAAGTGGATAAACCGGATCCTTTCATGGGAGCCGAACGCCAGGATCGTTCTGCATGGTGTATCCATGGGGGCGGCAACGGTTTTGATGGCGTCAGGTGAAGATTTACCCGGAAATGTGAAGGCTGTTATTGCAGATTGCGGCTACACGTCGGAATGGGATGAGTTCCAACGGGAGGCGGATGCCCTGCATATTCCGTGGTTCCCTGTGCTCAACGCCACATCGGTGTTGTCAAAGGTGCGTGACGGGTATGATTTTAAGCAGGCCAGCGCCCTTGCGCAGGTGAAAAAGAGCCGCATACCAACGCTGTTTATTCACGGCTCGTCGGATGAACTTGTGCCGTACAGCATGCTGGGCGAATTGTATGAGGCTGCAGCCTGCGAAAAAGAGGAACTTACCGTAGAAGGCGCAGGCCATGCGCTCTCGTCTTCTGTTGCGCCCACGCTGTATTGGCGTACAGTCGAGGATTTTATCGCAAAGTATTTAGATAGGTAAGCTGAATTTATTTGCCATTTATGCGGAAATGTGTAAATATAAACGCCCGGGAGATGCGGTTCGTTATGGAGGATGCGCCGGCGTTTGGCGCTAGGATCGTCGCCGATTTGACAGGTAAATAGGACTCTACGCAGCGGCGCACCAAACGGTACGTCGCTTTTGCATCCTGTGTGCTAATGCTGTGTTGCAAAAGACGGTCGGGTGTGGTACGCTTGTATTAGAATTCTATGCATTTTTGCAAAAAGGGGAGGGTGCCTGTGTCTGCCAACCGTAAGGGCTTGTCTGTAACGGAACGCCATGTGCTGCGCAGTGTGGCCATTGCCGTCTTGTTTGTGCTGTCCGGCGTGTTAGGGCATATTCCCGCGTCGGTGCCTTATGTAAAAAACCTTATGGAATGGGCAGGGTACAGCATTGTTCTGCCGACTGTGTACGAAAACAAGCACAGACCAATCACTGATGATGAACGCCGAATGATACTTGAAACCATACCAAAGCACTATGCCGGAACAATGGTGCTTACGATGTTATGCTGCGGACTTCGACCGATAGAAATCCGAAGAATGAAGTGGGATTGGGTAGATTTTGATAACGCAATTCTAACAGTCGGCAAATCCAAAACGGAAGCAGGAACAGGACGAAAGATACCAATTCCGCCTGTACTTTTAGATGCATTAAAGGAACATAAAGCAAAAGAACTCAACAACGAATATGTATTCGTAAAGTACGAAAAGCACACACGCATGGATGACAATGCCTTCTATCAAAGCTGAAAAACTTCGTAAAAGAAATGGACTTAGCAAACGGAGCTCACCTATATCGCAATCAAGTAAAGAACTCAATCATAGCACCCGACTTCGAGCCATACCTACTGCGCCACACTTTCTGCACCGATTGTCAAGCAGCCGGAGTGCCAATCAATGTAGCAAAAGAATGGATGGGACACTCTGATATATCGGTAACCGCAAAAATCTACACGCATATGGTAGATGAAGTATTCGAGCAAAACCGAATGAGAATGGCTCAATATGCAGTAACTAAATCTCAACAAGTTGAAAGCCCAACAGCAACAAACTGATATACAAAAAAATAAAAGGATAGTCGAGAAATAAACTCGGCTATCCTTTTTACTAAATTAATTTTATCATTCAAAAGAGAAAATTGATGGAACAGTGTCGAAAACAAGCAAAAACTAAAATGTCTTTAATAAATAATCCGAACACACATCTCTTAATCTATCTTTTTTAAAAACAAAGTCTTTACTGCAAACAATTTTTTTATTGTTGACACTTATAATTGAATCTGCTATTTCTATGCTGTCGTCACATTTGGAGATGCGATTGGATAGTTTGTTAGCTCCAATAAAAATGAAAAGTTTTTTCTGTGGGTCAATACAAAGATAATTTCCGGTAAAGCCAGACATAGCAAACGCATTCTCACTGAAATTAGAAGGTACTTCAGATAAATGTTTGTTTGGAGATTTGCAATAACATAAATTACCAAAACGTTGCTCACTATTGGTGTTAAGTACAGTTCCAATTATATTTAATGATTTTTCACTTATTATTTTGTTAGATAATAATGCTTGTGATAATTTAACCATATCATCACAAGTAGAAAATATGCCTGCATGTCCACAAAGATATTGTCCATTATTTGAAAGTGTGCGTGCTTTAGCGTCATTTACTAATAGTGGTGGATTTACAAGGCTATTTATCTGATTGTTGGATATTTGAATTTCACCCGAATAATCCATAAAATTATTATACTTTTTTTGAGAATGCCAAAATGTATTGTTTAGACTTAATCGCTCAACTAAAGTATCGACATAATTACCAAAAGTCATTTGTGAAATTTCTTCAAATAAAAAGCCCAGAACTATCGATGGCATATCACTATATATAGGCATATTGGATATTTTTCCTGAAATATGCATAATCTCATCTACTGCTTGCTCGTATTGCATATTTGATATACGATGCTGGGTTTTTAAAATGCAATTGAAATGCAGTAAGTTTTCAATAGAAAAATCTTTTATGTTTTTAAACTTGTTTGTATAATACGAAATAGGTCTTTTAAAATCAACTAGTCTTGTATCATATAGGTGAAAATAAGCGAAACTTAAAAATAGCTTGGTAATTGACGCTAAATCAATTATAGTTTCATTTGAAACATTAAGATGATTATTGCCTGTGATACCGTAATTATAATTGGCACTATTGTCTATTGTACCAAAGGCTAATGTCATTCCAGAACATAACTTTTTTTCATCTATAAGAAATCTAATTTCATTTTTTATGAGTTTATCAAAATAATCAGTCATTAATATTTACACCTTTCGCAACACAATTATCAAAAATATCTTTGATATTCTTATCTTTAGAACGGCGACATACTTCTAAAAGCTCTGCATAAAAAGAACTGTTCGCTGATAACAAACATGCAATTTTATCATCAGTTTGATTTAAACCAGACATATAGTACTTTATAATATTTGCCGCAGCCCACTCTTTAGTATTATCTACTCCAAGATTATATGCATCGATAAAATACTTGAATGCATCATCATAATTTTTATGTATTTTTATTAGATAAGAATCCGCATATTTGTTGCATGCCCAAGGCTCACATAAATCGGCACTTTCTTTTAGATATGAAAATGCCTTTTCAAAGTATCTGCTTTTCTTTTCTTGGTTTGTTTCGCTCTCTGCACGAGTTGTCCAAATACTGTAAAGCTGGTTTTTAGCAAAAACATAACCACCTTTAGAAGCTTCTTCAAAGTATTTTTGACTAGTAGTCCTTGTGAAATTAATTTTATACTCTCTTGGTATTTCAGCATCGTCAAGCATTTGTCCTAATATATTGGCAGCAGCATAGCAACCACAGTTGAAGGCTTTTAAAGCGGGTTCTATAGCTGCTATTTTTCTTTTCTTTTTTGCTTCAAGTTCTCCTAACTTCTCTATATCACATTCAAGTTCTTCTATATAAGCGTTCACCAATTCCTTTTCTTTATATTTGTAGAGCATATATGAATATGACCAAGCCGAGAGAGGATTGAAATTTGATAAAGAATAGCACCCTTTTTTATATAAATAAAATGCTTTTTCAAAATTTGGCTGTTTTGAAGAATCTCTACCATAATACTCGAGTTCTCCTGCTTCGAATACAGCAATAGCGTTTGGTGTGGGCCGATTAGTCATTCTGTAAATTGCATACATTCCGGGATTGCCTGAACAACCATATTTTGCTAAAACCTCTCTGTTGAATTCTTCTCTGTCAGAATCAATTCCGTTTATTACCTCATGAAACTTTTCGCAAATAAAGCCGTGTGATATATAGAATAGTATCGAATACATCATTATCGCAAAATCTTCACGGCTTATTCCCGTATTAGTATACTGATCTATTTTGTTTTTTAAATATTCACATATTTTTTCTGCAGCAAATCTATCACAGTTTTTACCGTATTTGTGTAAAACAACAAGCGAATCTTCTAAACAATAGGTTTGCTTAAAAGCTTCGTAAAATTGCTGTAATAAAGCATTCGAACAAATAGGGTTACTTAATTCGAAAAAATTGTATAAATCTTTTCTATAAAACTCTATAAGTTCATTAGAAGTATCTGAAAACTCATCAAACGGGCCATTACTTAGTAAATTTTCTTCAAAATCGTCTTTAAATTTATAAGCGTTTAAAGCTTGTTCGGTAATTATATTTTCATATTTTTTTTGGTATAAAAGAAGAACTAAAAAATCCTTAAATGTTTCTTTGTATTTAATTTCGGATTCATTGCAACGGGCGAATCGTGCAATGTTATACATTTTAATTAATAATCCCTCAGATTCTTTAGGAAAAGATATTTTTTGTTCTCTTGGTGTCTTTTCTTGCCACAATTCATTTTTTAAAATCAACTCATCTTGCGATGAAACATATTTTACAAAACTCGTAGCATCTGCTTGAAAAGCAAGAAATTTTCGTATTGTTCTTTCATCGGGAAGACTATCATCGTTGATGTCTTCATTTTGCATTTTATATATAGTAATATCAGAATTAAATCGAGAACAATAACCTGTCTCTGACCTGATACTTTTCATTAAATACTTTGTAATACGCTTATCAATTTTGTTAAGGCTGGTAATAACATTTTCACGTGCCTTGTCTGATAAAGGTAATAACTCTTTTTTTGTTACTCGATTAATGTATATTTTTTCAGTCTTTCCATCGACTTTTATCGTAGTTGTTCTGCCTTTTGCGTCTTTGCAACTGTTAACAATAGTCTTTTCTAAACACTCAAAAGCAGTGTCGCTTAGATTATACAGAGAAGAATTACTATTACATACAATATTATGATTATTAAAATCAATGTAAAGATCCTTATCAATATAAAGGGTTCCCTTTAATCTGCCGTTCGTTGTGATGACACAAGTTGAAAAATACTTCATTTATTTATCCACACCTCACTTTATGTTTTTTAATATATCACATTTCTTTAACAATTTAAAGGGTTTCAAAAGAAGTTTGGATGTTATTTTTAGGGTTTCGTTTCAATAACTGCTAACATCAGTATTTTAAAATATGCAATAATTATTGTAGAAATAAAGGAGGTAAAAAAATGGATAACACAAAGGAAGCTAATATTGATAATGAGAAACTTAAAGGTTTTGAGGGTAGACCAATCGATTTGAAACACTTGAATTACTCCAACTTAAAATTGTCAATTCAATGCTTCATCGATTCGAGACATGGCTCAGAAAAATGCAAGTATTTTATTGAATCGGTTATTCACAAATCGAATTCAGTTATTGCTGAGGAGATCGCGTTCACCGAAGCGTTTCTTGCGAATTCATATTCGATTATTTATGAAAACAATATCGATACAATGAGCATGATGAATAACGACACAACGACAAGCTCCGCTCCTACAAGCAATAAGGAAAAAAGGGCGGCAAAGGCAGCCAAAGAAGCAGAAATCCAGAAAAATGCCGCAATTCATAAAGCTAACGCACGATATCTTGAGGCATTGTCTTTCATAAATTCTGCCAACCTCATCTTAGAAGAAAGACTTGAGTCGATAAAGGCAACTACAAATGCCTTTATCAAAAACTACCTTCGTAAGGTAAACATTAAAGTCCCAAATCCAAATGTTGAAGTTAAGTTTGACGAAACACCATGGGAGCTCTACAAAAAAGTTCACACAAAAGAACGGGAGGTAAACCGCAATGAAGAGAGATAAAAATAAACCGATGGATGAGAATGTTAACAATATCAAAATCGATCATCTTTTTAGCATTACGTCTATCGTTCCTAAGGATTATGAGTTTTCAAAGTACAGCGATACATATATTCATGATCTTGAAAATTTCGCAAAAGAATTCTGCGAAAGTACAAAAGTCGACGAATTGACGCCTTTCTATCTTGATGGGTATATCGATGCGCTTTTTGATGCAGAGAGTTCTTATTCAAAAATCCAGAAACTGCAGCACGAGGAAATTTGCAATCAAATCGCAGTAAGAGCAAAGCAGGATTCACTGGTCTGTGATAGTATCATTGATTTCTGCAAAAAGATTGGAGGCTTCGACGATGAAAAATAAAAGCGCATTTGATGAAAGAGGTTTTTTCATACGATTGAAAGAATTTGGAAAGAATTACGATAAAGCAAGATATAATCACTGGACTTATAATTCGATTATCAATTTGGTAGTTGTAATTTTCTTGATCGGATTTGAAGTCATCGGAAATTACACTTACATCTCTTCCATATTGACGGACGCTCCTATTTTGATGATTTTGTCAATAAGTGCACTTGCTTGTTGCAGCCAGATTGGTCCATCATTCGCCGCAGTTGGACTTCAAGAGTACCTGTTCAAGAAAAGATTTAAAAAGGAAAAAGATACATCAAAGCTCATAATTTTTTGGTGTGGTCTTGCTGCATTTGCATTTGTTTATATCTTCGTTACAGTCTTTCAGTTTAGCATTGCTAATATTCCATTTACTATAGATGGAGAACTTTTAGAAGATGTTCCGGCACAAGCACCAAAGTTGTATGCGATGCTTATTTCAGCCGGTAGGCTCGGAACTTCGGTTTTAGCTTTTGGTATGACTATGCACTCGTATGACCCGGCTCGCCTCCAAAAAAATGCAAATTGGGAGAATCAAGTTGATAAAAAAGCACTTCAGGTTGAAGCAGAAGCAGGCAAAATCGAGCTTGAGAGCAAGGAGAAAGAAGACTTAACTGCTGCGGAAGAAAAGATTCACAAAGAGTATATCGGATTTCTTGAAAAGGTGGATATTTCCCAGAAGGCAATTGCAAGGCAGATGCTGGCTCATAAATCGGGAATTACTGCTGACGGAATTGAAGATATAGCGAGAGATTCCATGGAACTGACAAAGGAGAATTAATATGAAAAAGATCATCGCTTTGGTTTTGTCACTTATACTCGTTGGAGCAACCTTTACAGGTTGTTCCGGCAAAGTTTCCAATGAGGAAACAAGCAACACCGTATATATCGTTGGCAGACACGCAAATGCTCAGCCACCTGCAATTAACAACAGTACAATTGAATCAAGTGTTCAATCTGCTATTGACAACAATACACTTTTATCAGTTATTGAACTTGATGGCAATCCGATTGTTGAAAAAGATAACCGTTTTACATTTAATCTTAAGAAAAATGTCTCGTCCACGATCAAGAAAAAGTATGTATCGAAGATGACTAATAAGGTTATCGAAACATTCAATAACCTTACACCTAAAGTAGCAGAAGTTGATATTTTAAAGGCGATCGAAATAGCCGCTAACGAACTCAATTCTTCAGATGCTAACACTGATTATGCAAAACATATTGTTGTCTACAGTACCGGTGTTCAGACCACAGGACTTATTGATATGACTAAATTCAATATTCTTTCTTCAAAAGAAACTGTCGATGAGGTTGTTGAGCAGCTTTCGGCTAAGCAAGCATTGCCTAATCTTGAGGGTATTACTATCGATTGGTACAACCTCAATCAAGTTTCGGGTGAACAAAAAGAACTCACAGCTGAAATGAAAGCTAATAATGAGTATTTATGGGAAACACTGATTGCCAAGGCGGGAGGAAAAGTCGATTTCAAAAGTGACAATGCCACAGCTGATAATACGACAAATTATGAGGTTGGCGTTAGTGTTGTTCCTGTTATAGAAGACAGTCTTAATATTGAGGAATATAACAAAGATTCATCTGTTGTGTTTACAACAGATGAAATCGCTTTCAAATCTGATTCTGTGGAATTTGTGGACGAGGAACAAGCCTCTCAAGCCGTTACAAAAATTATTAACTATATGCTTAACAACAAGGACTACAATTTACTATTAGCCGCCTCAACGGCAACGGTACCGCCACAAAATAAATGCGAGAGCTTTTCAAAGAAGAGGGCAGAGGCAGTTAAGTCTTTAATTATTTCACGATCGGATAATCAAATTGATTTATCTCGAATTACGACAATAGGTATGGGCTACGAGAATCCGTATCATGTTTCAGACACGAGCAAGAATGGCAGTCTTATTGAGGAAAAGGCCAAACAAAACCGTGCTGTTTATGCTATGAATAGAGATTCAATGGAAGCAAAACAACTAATTGCTCAGTTTGAATAAAGGATGTTAGAAAATATGTTTAGATTCTTTTACAAGTTAGGCTTTTGGAGTGCAATATTATTCATTACTTTGGTAACTATATTAATATTTTCCAATGACACAGCTTATTGTGCTATTATTTACATACTCATTGCTATTACTTTTTTTAGAATATTAAAAACATTATTGTTCTGATGGGAAAGAGGTTCTTTGGTTTATATTATGAAAAATCAAGAATCTCTATGATGAAATGTTTGCATGTTCTATATTTTATTTTTCTTAATACAAACTTAAGAGTTTCGGACGAGGTTTCATCATTTTATTAGGAGTTTCGCTTCAAAATGTAGCAACATTGGATTGGTTAAGTGGATTAAAATATAATAAAAGGAGGTGATAGTATGGAGTGTCTTCATATTAAATATGACGGTGGAGAATATAACTGCTACCGCTGTGATTTGTGTGGAAAAACTTGGGACTGGGGCGACGCTCACGTTGAGCACGTTTGCAAAGAAAGCGAAAGCTACCGCCATTGTCCGATTTGGCAGAAATACGCATAAATCATATTAGGTATTAAGGCAAGTTATTGTGATAACTCTCATAATAACTTGCCTTAATTTAAAATTAAATTACAGGAAAAAATGCAATGAAGTATCCAAAAACAATTGATACTCTCCTCTATAAAAGACTCGATGAGAGTAGATATAAGGTAAAAAACGTAGAGAATGATGAGATATTCGAATTAGGAGTTAACATTGTTAGTTTCATGAATAAGTTAGATGGAAAGACAGATCCATTTATGATTAACACATGTCTTTCCGATTTTGAAATTGAAGAAGTTCTTGATTTCCTTTGGGCTAATGAGTTAGTTACCAAAAAGAAATTGAAAAAGGTCGGATTTTTGTCCTACGGTATACCGTTTTTTAAAGTTAAAACTACACAAAAAATGCGAATTGTTTCAAGATTATTGAATTTCCTTTTGATGATCTTTTTTGTTCCAGTATTTATTGCAGGTTTGTATGCCGTGAAAGATATATATAGTATGGTTGATAAAAATGATTTTTCTTACCTACTTGGACTGTATGTCGGAATTGCTTCAGGTGTAATTGTACATGAGTGTGGACATGCTATTGCTGGATTGGGATATAATGCCCATCTGTTTACTTGTGGAATTATGATAGGTATAACACCTGGTGCCTTTGTCGAACTTGATGATGAGCATATAAAAAGTTCTTTGAAAAAGGCGCAAATTTCTGCTGCAGGAATAGAAATGAATCTTTTGCTGTGTGGTCTTTCGACCATCTGTATGCGCTTAGTTAATTCGGCTCTTTCACTTTCACTTTTAGGCGGAATTGCATCAGTAAACTTACTGCTTGGATTAGTAAATTTATTGCCAATTATAGGTGTAGACGGGTCGCAAATTATAAACAAGTTAATTGGAGAAGATTTGATCTTATATTCCGACATACTAATTACTGACAAATCATTCTTAAGTCATTCGTTTTCTAATGTAAAAGGATTAGCAGAGATTTATTCATGTGTTTTAACATTGCTGTCTCAAATTAGTTACCCGATTTTAATCATTGCAAATATTTTATATATATGGAGTGCTTTAAGATGAAACATTTAAGCAATTTAGTTACAGTCACAATACTTTTTATACCTTGTATCTTGTTGAGCATTGCAACGATGAAAAAAATATTGGTACTGGGAGTTTTTGGAGTTGTATTACTGTTCGTATATGTCTTTTTTGTGCCTTTAACAAAAGGGGCGGAGAATTTTTGGATGTATGTCCTCTCTACAATTACTTTATTACCTTTAAACATCAAAATAACAGTAATGCTTTATTCTATTTTCTGTGACTTGTTAAATTTTAAAGCTTTGATTATATTTATATCCGTCTTAGTTGCATTTATTGTTTGGAATATAGAAGAAATCATACTGGGTGTGATAACCCGTATAGTTAAACCGAATCAGAAAGGTGTAGATATTTATGAATTCTTATAATGGAGAGAAAGATATGATGTACAATTTAGCGTTTTTGAAAGATATATTTAGATTTGAAAACACCAATGTTATAATGGTTTTCCATAACGAAAAGGATACATACAATATAATAACCCAACTTAAAGACGAAGCTATTTCAGAAACGGAAAACGCATTTATTGAAAGGGATAAAAAAGAAACGTTCCTTTCGCTAAAATACCCTGCTCCAAACGAAAGCATTAACACGCTTAACAGCTTTTTCGATTCGCCGAAATGTGTTTCATTGTTATACAGAAGTTTCAAAGGTATTTTTGTCGTTGATTGTACTGATTATGATATTAATTCTATTAAGAGTCCTGCGTTTGAAAAACTTGTTTCGTATGTAAATGAAGAAGCAAATTGTGAATTTAAGTTCATACTGCTTTTTAAACAGGGTGTAAAAAGCAATGTTGAAAATAAATTTAAAGATTCGTTTTCTTGTGACTTGATACTCAGCGCTGCATTTTTAAAGGACTTTTTGAAATTTGATGAAGAAATCAAAAAATATTTAGGGGATAGATTTATAAAAGGAGATCAAGAACTCCGCAAGCTTTCGCCTACCCAACTTCGTACTTGTGTTGAAAAAATCAAAACAGATCCCGATAACTATAAAGAAATTGTCGAGGCGGCAATAGCGAATACAACTACTGAAAGGAAGATTGGATTTTAATGAAGAATTATATAAATGTAAATGACAATCATTTTGGCGGCAAAGATGAACTCAAAGATGTATGTAAGTCCATTGATTTGGACAAAGTTTATGTTAAAGGCGGTGTCCCGTTATATTCCGATACAAAAGAAATGTTGGTCAGCACCCAAGATAATCATTCGTTAATTATCGGAACGACAGGTGCCCGTAAAACCCGTTCACTCGTTGTTCCTATGATTTGCAATATTGCAGGCGCTGCTACAAGACAGTCTATGATTGTTCACGATACTAAAGGCGAAGTTTCAAGTTATTGTTATAATTACTTAATAGAAAATGGCTATGATGTGTTCATTCTGAATTTCAGAGACCCATCGTGCAGTGACCATTACAATCCTTTTGCTAATGTAATTAATCTTATGAAGAAAGATAGGAAGAAAGCTCAACGCAAGCTTAATGATATAACTAATCAGTTGTTTAGCCCTTTTTTGGTTAACGAAAAAGACCCATATTGGTTAAATACAACTTCACAATATTTTATGTCGTTAATAGAGGGATTTGCTATTCTCAGCAAGTATAATGTGAAATACAATAACTTTTATAACTACATCAATTTCCATAGAAAATTTTGCATGAATCGATCGAATACTATCTTACTCGAGTCCTTCTTTGAAGATGTTGGAAGAAAGGATATTATTGAGGGTATTGATTCAGTACAAAACAATGCATCTGATACAAAAAAGAATCTCTTAAGTATGGTCAGTGCTCCATTCGAGCTCTTAGAATCTGTCGGTGACATAACTTCAAAGAGTGATTTTGACGCAGTTGATTTGGCGTGCAAACCGACGGCTTTGTTTATTGTGACTCCCGATGAAGATGATTCTTACAACTTTATTGTTTCCTTGATCATCAAAGAAATTTATGCACAACTAATCGACTTTGCATCTTCCTGTGAAAACAAAACACTTCCTATAACTGTTAATTTCATCATTGATGAATTTGCCTCGCTTCCTAAACTTGGCAAATTTAATTCTATGATAAGTGCTGCAAGATCTCGCAATATGAGATTTCACCTTATAATTCAAACATTTTCACAGCTTCGTATGATTTATAAGGAATACGGAGCTACTAATATTCTGAATAACTGCGGTAACTTAATTGTTCTTAGAAACAACGACCCTGAAATTGAAACAATATTAAGGAATTCCGTCGGTAAATTTACTTTGCCGTACAGTGGAAAAGAGGTCGAAGGTATTTCAAACGGATGCTTGAGATCACTTAAAAAGGGACAAGCCATTATTATTGTAGAGGGTGTCAAAAATCCGATTATGTCTGTTTATCCAGACATGTCTGAATATAAGTGCTTTGATTTCGAACAAGAGGCTTCTTGTTTGAACGAAAAAAAGAAGTGCTCTGTTAAATATTTTGACTTTGAAAAGCATTTAATGCTCTGGAAACGAAAGAAACGCAAAGCAATTGAAACTGCTGTTAATGAAATTGGAGTAAGTCAAATAATTGATGAATTTGACGAAAGACAAAAAAAGATGAAAGATTATCACAAGCAAAAGCGACCCGTTTTAATCACCAAAAACATTAGGAAACTCTCTTACGAACCTTATGATATTGTTATTCAAAGCGTTAAATATGGCTTTGAAAAATCACTTTATGAAGTTCTTCTCGATATCACTCACGTTGCAGAAAAGGATGTGGCAGTAGCTGTTATGAATTTGTCAGACGATGGGGATGATATTTTGCTAAAATGTCCTAATAAAACCCAATTTAATAAAGTAAGATTAAAGCTGAAAAATGTTGCAAAATTTTCTTGCAAACCATCAGATTCTGATTCTGGTCTGGATTTGCCACTTGATTTAAGAATCCCTGTTTAAAATATGAAAGGAGTAAATTATGATTTACATTACAGGTGACACGCATGGTGACATAAACAGATTTTTTGACGGTAGTGTACTCGAAACCAAACTCACCGAAAATGACACCCTTATTATCTGCGGCGATTTTGGTTTTGTTTGGTTTGACGAGAGTAATCCTGTCGGATTTAATCAGGACAAAGATGGACTTGACAGATTATCGTATAAGCCATATACAATTCTGTTTGTTGACGGCAATCACGAAAATCACGATAGGCTGTCAAAGTTCCCTGAAGTTGAAAAATATGGCAGCACCGTGCATAAAATCAGAGAAAACATTTATCTTCTTGAGAGAGGCAGGATATACACCATTGAGGGCAAAACATTCTTTACTTTCGGCGGTGCATATTCTATTGATAAATATATGAGGCAAGAGGGCGTTTCTTGGTGGAGTGGCGAAATTCCTAATGACGAGGACTACAAGCGTGGTATTCAAATGATTAAAAATGCCGATTATAAGGTTGATTATATTATTACACATACTTGCCCATCCGAAATAATTAAAATGTACTTACGCCACATTCCCGACACTCACGACGGTGAACTGACCGGCTTTTTCGATTATCTTATGTATGATGTCGATTTCAAGTGTTGGCTTTTCGGGCATTGGCATACAGACAATTATTTTAAGGTTCCAATGCGTGGGAAAACTAAAAAGTTTAGAGCTTTGCTGTTTGATGTCGTTAATATTGAAGAATACGAGGAGGAATAAATATGAACACTACTTTCATAATGAACAAAGTCAAGGAAATAATAAAGTGTCAAGTTAATAATACAGCCTATTGGATTTGGATTGATAAATTGCAAGGCGAATTGATATCTGCGAATTTATTTGTTATTAGCAGTAAAAATGATTTTATTACTAAAATTGTTTCCCAGCAATTTGATAGCCAAATCAAAACAGCTCTTAGCGAAGTATTGGGATATCTGCCAGAAGTTGAATATTTGTTGCATGTGGTAGATTGCGAGGATAATGATGATTAATACGATTTCCATTAAAAAAGGTTGTTCTATAACAACCGATATTGTAGAATGCGATTATAACAACGGCAAAGAAATTCTTTTAAAAGAAGCGAAGTCACTATATTCAGATGCATTTTACTACAAAAATAAAATATATTTTCAAAAGACAAGTTGGATTTGCCCATATTGCCTTTCTACTAATATCATTTTATCTGATGAAGAGATTCGCAACCATACATTCGAGGAGTGTACTCAATTATCGTTATTTGATAACGATATAAAAACAATATATTCAACACAAACAGATAGCAGTTATTATGAGTGTGAGCATTGTAATTATAATGTTATAAAATCTGCCGAAGAAACGAATGTTATTATTTCTTATGAAAACAATGTTATTAAACTCCAACATAAAATAAGCAACATAAAAGAATTGATTGATTGCAATGCGTTTAATGGAGATTTACTTGAAGTTGCAAAACAACTTCCTATATTCCAATCTCTTATCTTTGACTTCAACAATCACAAAGTCTTTTCTGTAATTGAAAGCTCAAATGGGAAACCAATAACTAACATTGATATTGATGTTGTATTCATGGATTATATTGACAAGTATATCGAAATTAAGAACTGTATTCATCAGAACTTGAAAGAAATTTGGAAACCATATTTTTTCCCTTTTGAGCCTTATGAAATCAATTATGACTTAATGCTCTTACTCACAAAATATGTAGGTTATACGAATAAAGATTTTTACTTTTGCATACCGAATAAATTACATACAAATACTATATTTGATACATTTAAGTCGATTGATGAGAAACTACAGTACTATAATAATGTACCAAGTTTGTTCAATTGTTCAAGACTGCCAAACTATAAATCGATAAAACGAATTCTGTTTACAAATCCGCAATTAATGTATTATATTTCAGAAATAGAAAAATTTTGGGATATATTAGGTGATGAAAATTTTCTTAAAGAAATTCTGGAGTGTGGCGAAAGATATTATATACTTGCCTGCTTGCATATTTTTCCTAATTTAGTAAGCTTTATGAATGATTTCATCAATGCAAAATCAAAGCGAATTTTTGTTGATTTGTTAGTTCAAAATGCAAGTCCTATATCATCTTATGGTTTGTTTTACATTTCTCTACGAGACGAAATAAAAGATTGTGAAAAAAAGAAATGGATTGGTCGCTATTATCTTAGAAAAATGCGGCTCTATTTATACTCGGAACCTCATATCATGTTTGCACTTCCAATGAAATCTTTAAATGATAACTACAAAAAACAAATTCGGGAATATACCTTTATTCCGATTAAAACACTTGCAGAATGTCACAAGGCTGGTGTTGAACTTGACAATTGCTTAGTCGATTATAGTTGCTCCAATAATCCAATTGTAGTTGTAAAAAGAAACAACAAAGCGGTTGCTGCAATCGAGGTTAAGGGAACACATGTAATACAAGCATACGCAAAAGACAATGAGGAGTTGACAGAATTTCCTGTTCTAAATGATGCAATAGAAGATTATTACAAATTATGTAATTTGAAACATTGAACGGAGGATTTTACAAATGAACTTTTATCAAGCTTGGGATTTTTTAGAAAACCACAAGATTTACAAAATAATGGATTGCCCTTGGAATTTTCAAGATAGTCTTGATATTCAAGTGGTTAGAAACACTTGTAAAAAGGAACCAACACAAAACGTAGAAGAAGTTAACAATATTACTAAAATCATAATTGAAACGGGTCCGTTTATTTTTGACAAAGAAAAAAACAAGTATTGTATGACTCACGATATGAGACTGGATAGCACAGGACAAAATTTTGAAGAAAGCATTATAAATCTTGCATATAAAGTTGAAAAATACTACGGACAATAAAAGGAGTATATATGAATTTTACTAAATATATTGGCATGTACCAATCGTTCATAAAAGATAGCCACATCCATTTAAAACAAAACACTATATCTATGCTTAAAAGTGTACCCCACTTTTACAAAACATTCACTTATGAAAATAGAGATGGTGTATTAAACACGGGTCTATTTATTTCTGTTAAAGAAATTATAAATAACGAATCCGAAATACTGGATATCTTTAAAGACTATTTTAAAAGTGCATCTATAAATGAATCATCGTACAACCAAGTGAAAATTGATTTGGAATCCTTAATCATTGATAAACCGGTTGAGGAAAAATGTGATTTCAATGAAGGTCAAGAATTAACCATATTAGGTGTATTAAAGGGGTTTGTGATTTTCAACAATGATGAAAACTTCTTCGTTTTAGATGATAACGAACTTGAATTAGAAGTAAAAGAAATATTAAGCGATTTAAATAATAAGGGATATGTATAATGAAAATTTGGCTGGACGATATAAGGCCTGCTCCAAACGGTTTTGTTCATTGTCACAGTGTTAATGAAGCAATCGAATTGATTAAAACTACAAAAGAACCGATTGAATTACTTGACTTAGATCACGATTTAGGCGACTATGCTTTTGACGGCGGTGACGGAATTAAATTGCTTGACTATCTTGCAGAGACCGAGCAATACTATCCTGTCAAGTTACACACAATGAATCCGGTTGGCAGAGAAAATATGCAACGACTTATCAATAGATATTGGAAATAATTAAATCCCTTTTGAAAGACCAATGCCAACCTATATCCTGATACAAGGATTTATTGAACATCATATATTGTTTCCTAATCTTCTCATTAACTCGCTATTACTCGCCTTATATATCCCCTTTAATATAAAAAATAAAAAAATTACAAATTGACTCGTTAACACAAATGAAAAATAGAGACTTCAAATTTTCATTTTTCAGCAAATTGTGAAATCGAACCACATTTACAAAAAGGTATTAGTTCAAAAAACTAGATTGATTTAGCTTTTTGATCTTTGTCTGATAAATTTAGTAACATCTCTTTGCAAATAGGCCACTCGATATTAATTTTAGGATCATTATAAGAAATTGTTTCTTCATCGTACGGATTATAGAAAGTATCAACTTTATAGCAACATTCAGCATATTCGCTAAGAACCAAAAAGCCATGTGCAAACCCTTTTGGAATAAGAAATTGCTTTTTGTTTTCTTCCGTAAGCTCAATGCCGTACCATTTTAAATATGTCGGACTGTTTTCACGCATATCAACAGCCACATCAAAAACAGAGCCCTTTATTACTCTGACAAGTTTTGATTGCGGATAATTTATTTGTCTGTGAAGTCCACGAAGAACGCCTTTAGTAGAGGCAGATTGATTGTCTTGAACAAATTTAATATCAATTCCGGCTTCTTTCATATCGTTTTCATTGTATGTTTCCATAAAATATCCACGATTGTCACCGTGTACAGTTGGGGTGATAACGCAAAGTCCTTCAATTCCGCCAACATTTTTTTCAACTGTAATTTGTCCCATTAATAATCTATCTCCTTAAGGTATCTTGACAAAGCGTCTTGCCAGGTCGGCAGTGGTTTGAATCCGTTTTCAATAAGTTCGCTCTTGTCAAGTCTGCTGTTAAACGGTCTTTTGGCTTTTGATAAACCATATTCTTCTGTTGTGACAGGTTTAACTTTTGTCTTATATCCTGCTTGCTTGAAAATTTCGCAAGCGAAATCATACCAACTGATATATCCACCCTCATTTGTTGCATGATAGTAACCGTATTTTTCAGTTTCTATCATATCGACAAGAAGTCTTGCAAGGTCAAATGTGTAGGTAGGTGTTCCTATCTGGTCGTTAACAACAGTAAGTTCGTCATATTTTTTGCCAACATTTAGCATAGTTTTGATAAAGTTATTGCCGTTAACTCCAAAAACCCAAGCTATACGAACAATAAAATATTTTTCAAGAAGATTTGAAACAGCAAGTTCGCCGCCTAATTTTGTTTGACCGTAAACATTCAATGGTTCATAATCTTTGCAATCAGGCTTCCAAGGCTCTGTTCCTTGACCGTTAAACACATAATCTGTGCTGATATACATCATCTTACAGTTGAGTTTTTTGCATACTTCTGCAATGTTTATTGTGCCGTCTGTATTTACTGCACGAACCAAAGCAATTTTGTCGTCATCTTCAGCGAGGTCAACGGCAGTCCAAGCGGCACAGTGAATTACTGCATCCGGTTTAGTTTTTTCTATTACCATTTGAACACTATGCTTGTCGGTAATATCCATTTCGTCAATGTCAACACCAATAGCTGTGTGTCCTCTTTTAGTTAATTCGTTAACAACATCATAACCAAGCTGACCTTTAACGCCCGTTACTAATACTTTCATTATCTGTTCCCGTACATCTGCTCATAGTAGTTTTGATATTCACCGGAGATGATAGTTTCCCACCATTCCTTATTGTCGAGATACCAAGCGATAGTCTTTTTTATCCCGTCTGCAAACATTGTTTCAGGAAGCCAACCGAGTTCGTTGTGAATCTTTGCCGGGTCGATTGCATAACGCATATCGTGACCTTTTCTGTCTGCAACATAAGTGATAAGGCTTTCGGGTTTGCCGAGTTCTTTACAAATGAGCTTAACAATATCAATATTCTTCATTTCATTGTGTCCGCCGATGTTGTAAACCTCGCCGACACGGCCATTATGTATAATCAAATCAATAGCCTTGCAGTGGTCTTCAACATAAAGCCAATCACGAACATTAAGTCCCTCGCCGTAAACAGGGAGTGGCTTGTCGTTGAGTGCGTTTGCTATCATAAGCGGAATCAATTTTTCTGGAAAATGATATGGACCGTAGTTATTTGAACATCTGCTGATTGTTACAGGTAAACCGTAGGTTCTGTAATATGCAAGAACAAGCAAATCCGCACCGGCTTTTGATGAGCTGTACGGTGAAGAAGTGTGAATCGGAGTTTCCTCTGTAAAGAAAAGGTCTGGTCTGTCAAGCGGCAAATCACCATAAACCTCATCGGTTGAAACCTGATGATAACGCTGAATACCATATTTACGGCAAGCGTCCATAAGTGTTTGTGTGCCAAGAATGTTTGTTTTGAGGAAAATGCCGGGATCTTCGATTGAACGGTCAACATGCGATTCAGCAGCAAAGTTCACTACAATATCGGGATGTTCTTCTTCAAAGAGTTTTTCATCTGCTTCCTTGTCGCAAATATCTGCTTTGACAAACCTAAAATTAGGATTGTCCATTACAGGAGTAAGCGTTGAAAGATTGCCTGCGTATGTAAGTTTGTCCAAACAAACAATTCGATAGTCAGGATGCTTTTTGAGCATATAGAATATGAAATTTGAGCCAATAAAACCGGCACCGCCCGTTACGATAATTTTCATATCACAATTTTTCATAATTTAACATTTCACCTTCTTAGTGGTAAAGAATATGTATCTGTATTTGCAAAAAAATTTATCTTATGGTATCATGAATTAAAAAAAGCAATAAAAAGGAGAATCGTTATGAAAACTGGAATTGTAGGATTAGGTCACGTTGGAACAAGTATGCAAAAATTACTGCCAAACTCAATCATTTATGATGAACCTTTAAATATCGGTACACGAAAAGAAATAAATGACTGCAACATTGCTTTTATTTGCGTACCAACACCAATGGGTAAGAACGGAGAATGTGATACCAAAATCGTAGATGATGTCTTAAATTGGATAACTTGCCAAACCATTGTAATCCGCTCAACGATTCCAGTGGGATTTACTGATGACAGAACAAAAAAATTAAACAAAAACATTATTTTTCAACCAGAATATTATGGCGAAACAGTGAATCATCCTTTTGCAGATCTTAAAAGTCGTAATTGGATAACACTGGGAGGAAATAGCAATTCTATGGACGACATTATTTCGTTATACCAAAATGTATATACATCAGAAATTTTTATAAATATAGTTGATGCTAAAACTGCTGAATTAGCAAAATACATGGAGAATTGTTTTCTTGCCACAAAGGTCACGTTTTGTAATGAATTTTATGATTTAGCGCAAGCGTTTGGGATTGATTATAATAAATTACGAGAGACGTGGTTATTAGATACAAGGATTGGAAGAAGCCACACATTTGTATATTCTAATAAAAAAGGATATGGTGGTTCTTGTTTGCCGAAAGATATTTCAGCAATAATTTACCAAGCTGAAAAGAAAGAAGTTAATTGTGATTTGTTAAAATCTGTAGTAAATAAAAACAATAATTATAAGAAGTAACCATTATTTAATGCTTTTGTTAGATGATATCATATTTGTGATTTTAACGCAATAGCGTATATTGGTTAACTTTGGAGGATAAATATGAATATAGTCGTTTTTTCATTGGGCATAATTTTCAAAGACAAGGTACAAGGCGGTTCTCAAAAAGTTCTTTATGAAATTTCAAAAGGATTGGGAGAAAGAGGTCATAAAATAACTATTTATTGCCCTTATAGATGGGACAATTCCGAGAATTTTGAAATTACTGATGGCGTCAGTGTAAAACCAGTTTTGCCCTTAAAGGGAACTTTCCCATTACCTTACGATGTTTCGCCGTTTGACTTATACAAAACAAGTGAAATTATGTTAAACGCAATTTCTAATGCTGATTTATTATACTGTCATGATGGTGGTTTGAATATTGAATTTTTGAAAACAGTAATACCAACCGTTATATCACTCCGTGATTTTTGCTATCCAGAAACACTATTAGGTGCTTTAAATTTTCAGCAGTCAGCTATAATAGTTAACTCCGATCATACATATCGCTGCCTATACGATTCCTTTGCGCGAATTAATCCTAATATTAAAGATAAGGTTTTTAAGGTATATAATGGATATAGCTCTGATAGACTCAGTAAGCGTGAAATTACTGAGTCTTTTTTAGATGAATTTATGTTACCAAAAAAATCTGGAATAGTAATAGGCTATCCTCATAGACCACAAGAAGAAAAAGGTTTCATTCAAGCACTAAAAGTAATCAAACACTTAAAAAAATCTTATCCGAATGTTAAACTCTTAATTCCATTATATATGGACAAAGATAAATCAGAAAGAACAGATACTACTTACCAAAACATTTTTAACTTTATTGAAAAAGAAAATTTAAAAGACAATATTATTTTTCATCGTTGGATAACTTATGAACGTATGGGTGAATATTTTTCATACTGTAATATCATCCTTTGCATTGGTAATTTTGTAGAAGCGTTTTCTAATGTTGCAACAGAGGCATTGCTCTGTTCTACGCCTGTTGTTGCGGCAAATGTAGCCACTTATAGGACAATGCCTATTCGAGATTATATCAATTTAGTTAATTATGATGACATTGACGAAACCTGTAAAATTATATCTAGAATAATTGAAATTGGTTATAAGAACCCTTCCAATATCGCTTCAATAGAAGAAGCAAAGCTATATATAGAACAGAATTTATCTATAGAAAAATGTGTCGATAATTTTGAGAAAATTTTTATAAATGTATTGTACAATAAAAATAAAAATAATCAATTTGAAAACAAAATCGATAATAATGAAAAATTATACAGATTAACATCATGGTGCTCTTATGTAAATGGAAAAATATATGATGATTATCGAGGTTGTTATCTGCAAGATCATTTCAACGGTTTATTTCAAAACAACGCTTCGCTTCTAAGTCTTGAATACTTGATACAAAAAGGCATAAGTACAGATATAATCAAGCAAGAAATTGAGAAAGGAATAATAATTGAGGATGTGTAAAAGCAACAAAGCATTTTCATTTTTATGTGACCCTGGACCAGGAGACGCACTAAGATTCATTCATAGCTTTTGCGAATATATTAATTGCAATAATAAATTAGGCATTGTTTATTGTCTCCCAGAAGCATGGAAAAAATGCAATCTACTAATCAATAAATGTAATAAAAATTGTGGGAAAGGTATAACGACTCAACTAGTAGATAGTGTTGATAAACTTAACGACATATTAGCTAATATAAAATGTGAATATATTTTTCATGCTTTTGAAACTAATTGGTTTATTCCTAACACCAAAATTTTTCCTAAACAAATAACCAAAAACATAAAGGCGGATTTTGTTCAAATGGATAGATATTGTAATCAATACTACATGAGAAACAAATTTTCTGACCATTTAACATTACCTTTTGTATCGGATTTAAATTCAAAAACAGGTATTATTTTTGTAAGAATTACAAACATAGTTCCTGAACGAAATTTAACATCCAATATATTGGAAGCAATCATAAACAATGTTTCTTCAAATAATCTTCAATATGTTTTTTCTGGTTCTAGTCTGCCTAAAGAATTTTATAAAATTGTAGATTCAAATGATGTCGAGGAACTATTTCCAAATGAAAAGTATCCTGATTACTATAATCAAATATGTGAGTATTCTAAATACTCATATGCTGTTGGGATGAATTCTGGAGCTTTAGATTTAGCTGCTGCAAGTGGTATAAAAATAATCCGAATAGGAGAATATCATCATCATTTGAGTCATCAAGGAAAACACTATAATGATTTCTTAATTAATAATACAACCATTAATATCTTATCCAACTCAGAATATGACATTTCAAATATAAATAACTATTCAATAAACCAAGCATTTAATTATCTAATAAAAATAAAAAATGCCAGATTAATAAATATTCAATAATAAGTAGGATGTATTATGGATAGCAAGTTAAAAATATATGTTTCTACCTACAGAAAAAAAGTCTACTCTAAATCAAAAAAAATATATATACCGTTAGAGGTAGGAATAGATTCCAGACTAGATGAAAAATCTCCAATATATTCAACTTTGGATAATTCCGGAGATAATATTTCAAATTTAAACCCTATATATGGTGAATTAACAGGATTATATTGGATTTGGAAAAATACCAACTCATGTTATGTTGGGTTTTATCACTACAATAAATATTTAAAAATTAATCCTTTAGATGCAATAAATTATTTAGATTCCAATGATGGATTTATTGTCGCTAAAAAACACTTTATGAAAAACCATTCCAATATTGAGCATTATGAAATATTCCTTAATTTATTAAAAGATTACAATTATGAGTTTTATGAATTATATACCAGCTTACTAATTGAAAATGGGACAGGTACAATTTCTGGAATGAATATGTTTATAACCAATCGAAAAAATCTTAATGATTTTTGTTCGTTTCTTTTTCCACTATTAGATAAACTTTATAACGAAATAGGCGACATTAATACTGATGCATATCATAAAAGATATTGTGCTTTTTTAGCAGAAAGATTATTGACACCATATCTAATATATAATAATATCAAATATTTAGAAGTTCCGTATTACTATACAGGTTCTATATTCCATCAAATATTCATCAAAATATATTTCCTTATAAAGCCATTATTAAGTAAAGATTTAAGTGAGTTCTTATTTAAATATGTACGAAATAGTAGCTATACATAGGATATTTGTAAAAGAGGTTTAAAAGGTGAAAAAGCACAAAATTTTATATAGTTCTTACTCACAAATTCCTTCTAATACAGCTAATTCTATAGCTGTTATCAAACAATGTGCCGCATTAAATGAATTAGCAGACCTAAAGGTAATTTTAGTTAGAGGAAAAATAAAAACAGATTATAAGGAAATATATAATGTACCTAGTCTGAATATAAAACTATTACCTAATATGTCTACAAAATACTATTCTTTGGGCCTTCGTATTTATGTTGCGTTGTATGCATTAATATATAAACCAGATATTGTATATTCAAGAGATGTTTTCATCAATAAGACATTAAATCGCTTTCATATTCCAAATTATTATGAAATACATCAAATAGATCTTAATGACAACGATTTTGATAAGAAATACAAAAAGGTCTTAAAATCAGTATCAAAAAATCCTTATACGAAAAAGATTATTTGTATAGCCCAAACATTAAAAAAAGAATGTATAGATTTTGGAATACCAGAATACAAAATTAAAGTTTTACATAGCGGAGTTGATTTAACTAAAAATCACCAAAGCAAAGAAAGTCTTATAGAAAAACCAAACTTCAAATATAATAAACCTTTAGTTGTATACACTGGCAGCACAATGTCAGGAAAAGGAACTGAAATTATAACGGAAATGTCTAGATTAACTAAAGACTATAATTTTCTGATAATTGGAGGCAATAAGGGTGATATTCAAGAACAAGATAATTTACAGCATATTCCATGGGTTTCACAATCATTAATAAATCAGTACTTGGATATGGCTGACTTCCTAATAATGCCAACGGTTTTGCAAAAGTATAAGTTCCATTCCCCATTAAAACTATTTGAATATTTGGCAGCTGAAAAAGTAATAATTGCTTCAGACATTGATTGTGTAAAGGAAATAATTACACATGGAAAGAATGGGATACTAGCACAAGCAGGAAATCCTCATTCTTTTTTAGAACAAATGGATTCTATAAAAAAAGACCAATCCTTTGCCAAAAAGCTAAAAGAAAATGCAAGGATAAGTGTACTTGATTATTCTTGGCAAAATAGGGCAAAAAAAATAATTTCGTATATTGATGAGGACACAGAATGATTAAGAAAAGTAAAATATTATTAGTAGATTATCAATCAACAAGTAACTATACATTATCAGACGAAGAAAAGTATTTACAAAGAGTAAAAAAATCCATAATATATGTTCAGAATATGAAAAATAAGCGAGATGTTTCGCGCAAAACACGAAAAAATTATTCAAATTTATTACTTTCCCTTGGTGCATATTTAAAAAAAAATGGACATAGTGTATTTTATGTTTCAATTCCATCTGATGAAAATCTGTACAAAGAAAAACTAGCCTGGGCAGATTTAGTTTATTATTGGAGTACAACTCCTGTTTTTCCTCTAGTTAAAGATTATATAATTTCAGCTAAAGAAAAATATCCAAAGGTAAAAACGATATTAGCTGGTTATCATGCAAGTGGAATCCCAAAACAAATCTTAGAAGAAGTAAATCAAATAGATTACATATCAATTGGTGAAAGCGAATATGCTATTCATAGCATAATGAACGGAGTAGCATTAGAAAAAATTCCAGGAATAGCTTATAGGGAAAACTATACTGTGAAAATCAATCCTACACCAAAACTTTTAAATGGCGATGAAATACCCGCACCAGATTATTCTTTATTAAACGGAGAAAAAACAAACTATAGATATTATCTGCAGATGACTCGTAGTTGTGTATATAGATGCAAGTATTGTGTATATGGATATTTTGGTGGAAAAGTTAGAACTCGAAGCATAGATAGTATCAAACAAGAATTAATTGAATTAAAGGCAATTATGGGAAACAAATTTGAAATGCATATTCTTGATAATATTATTTCATATGATATACCCTTATTAGATCAATTATGTAAATTACTGGACGAACTTAATATGCATCTTTCATTTTCAGCAGATATTCGCCCAGAAATGATTAATGAGGAAGTCTTAAACAAACTTGAAAAAATAAATGTAAATCAGTTGTTTATTGGATTTGAGGATGCAAATGAAAAATGCAGAGAAGTAGCAGGTAGAAAAATGGACTCCGATATACTCGTAAATGCTCTAAAACTAATAAAAAAACATAAAACAATTTGTGCTAATTGTTATTGGATGCTCGGACTACCTGGAACAAGTAAAGAAACCTTTGAGGAAAACATTAACTATGTTCAATGGTTAATCGAATCTGAATTAATAGAAAATATCTGTCCTGATACTATTTTTGTTCCTCTACCTGGAACACCTTTATTTAATGAAGCGGAAAAGTATGGCATCAAAAATTTAGAAGATAATTGGCTCCATTATAGAAGAAGTAATTATTGGCCAGTTTATGAATTAGACACAATAAGCAAAGAAGACTTTCACGAAGGAATGTTAAACTTCGATAAGGGTATTATTTCTTCACAATTAAAGATGCTCAATATGTCAGAAAACGATGTATTGAAACAATATTTTAATTCAAATAATGGTCAGAACGTTGAGGAGTTTTTAAAATGAAATTTCCAGATTTTTTTGTAATAGAAATAACAAATAGATGTAACATTAAATGTCCAGCATGTCCATGGCATACATGTATGAAACGCAACATTAAGGATATGACCTTTGATGAGTATGTAATAATTATGAAAAAAATATTACCATACGTAAAAACGGTTTGTTTATATCTTATGGGAGAACCATTTTTAAATAAAGACTTAAGAAATATCGTTAATTATACAAAAAGTCTTGGGAAAAAAGTTATTCTTTCCAGTAACGGTATGCTAATAAAGCAAAATCTTGATTGGATTCAAAACTCTAATATTGACTATCTGCAAATTGCTTTAGATGGTTTTACTAATGAAAGTCACGAAGCATATCGAATTGGTTCAAACTTTAACACAATTATGGAGGGATTAAATTTATTATCCAAATTAAAAGCAGATGGAACTCTTCAAACAGAAATAGCAATTCAAACACTTGTAAATAAGTATAATGAAAGCGAACTTGAACAAATTAAAGAATTTGCTGAAAACTCTGGGTTTACATTTCATACTAAAAACATGCATTATGGAAGAACGAAAGAACTGTACGAAAAGAATTCCAAATTGTTCAGACCAACCTCTAAAAAAAACAACAGATATATTGGTCAAAGTTTTTATAGTCGTAGCGACTATTGTCCAGAGTTAGATAAGGCAGTTATCCTTTCTAATGGAAACTTAGTTGCATGTTGTATAGATTATGACGGAATAACTACATGGGGAAATATTTTTGATGATTCATTTGAAAATATTTGGCAAAGCGAACAGAGAAAGAAGTTTCTCAAGACTTTTGCTGCAAAAAAAAATTTCTTTTGTAATGAGTGTGATATGATTTATGACTTAGTATACTAATCACTAATTAAAACAGTTTTCTCAACAAATTAATATTAACACTAATGCTCATTTCATTATATAATTATGATATATGAGAATGGCTTATATATAATAATTATAAAGTACTAACTATATTTTATACTTGTAATTTAATGCTATACGATTGCATAGGAAAAAGATAATATAAAATCTATAATTGTAGAGTGAAGTGAACCCCAAAGTTTAGACAAAATTAAGTGTTAAATTGTAAGTAAGTATGTGTAGATGAGATGTCTCTACGAAAAACCAATTAAAGTTATGTTAACTTGACCTAATATAAATTGCAAGTAAAAAAGCGGTCTGTAATAAACAGATCGCTTTAGTTTTTTGATGGCTACCTTTGCATTTTTGATGGATAAACAATATAAAAGGCTAAAATAAAAAAACGCCCTGAAAATCAGGGCAGGGCAAAAGAAAAAAGAGCTGAATTTTCAGCTCTTTTTTGTGGCAGAGGTATTAGAATACGAACCTAAAATGACGAAGTCAAAGTCCGGAGTGTTACCGTTACACTATACCTCTATATTAAATTTTTGAGAGAAATGTCTCTCAAATTTTTTGTTCATTTCAATTCGTGTTACGATTTTGATTTGAGCGATGTCTCTCAAAAGTCTCAGTCATAAATGCCCTAAATCGCACTAAAATGACTTTGGAATTTTGAAATTTGCTGTCTCTTAGAATCTCTCAAAAACTCTCACAAGATTTTGAGGCAAAGAAAAAGTGCCCGAATACCGCCATAAAAAGCAGTATTCGGGCATAAAAAAGCCTCGGAACACGAATGTTCCGAGGTAATGGCAGAGGTATAAGGATTCGAACCTTAAATGACGGAGTCAGAGGCTCGCAATCTTTTTTCAAAACCGCCTATTTAAGCCATTTTTCAGACTTTGCGTCTCTCAAAAATCTCTCAGAATTTTATTTTTGCTCAGCACGGCAAATTCGTATGATAAATTGCGAACCTTACACTGAGGTGTCGAAAGAAACTCTAAATCCACATTATTTTTTACAGTAGGGTAGTGCATCATTTGATGACGAAGAATATAAAAGCTTATTCAATCGGATTTAAGCTGAAAGCCGGTCTCATATATTCTATTGAAACACAGTACCCATAAATCTCAACTCGGAAGAACTGAAACATTCATAAACATAAATTTCCATAATTTATTTCTCCTTGTTTGAAGCCCTTTTTTTAGTTGAAATATTCAAATCTTGAAGTTTTCTGCCAAACTCATCATCTTTTGCAACTTTTAGCAAATCTCTGTCCATATTATTAAGTGCGTGAAGAACGGCAGCGTAATTTCCTATTGCAACAGACGGACTGCCTTTTTCAATATTCCAAAGAGTTGCTCTGCTGATATTCGCTCTTTCGGCAACTAACTCAGCCGATATATCTCTTCTCAAGCGAGCCATTTTTATTTGTTCGCCCATCGTTTCTAATATTTCCATAGTTTGAGGTAATAATTCAATGGATTTCTTTCCCATAACATCGCTCCTTATGTTTAATATTATAAACAATAAGCGAAATAATGTTAATATTATTAAACATAGTTGCCAGCTTTATAATATTATTATGCTCTTTATGCAAAATTATAAATAATAGTATTTGTTATTTAATAACACCTTGTATGCCAATTGTTGACTGATTTCTAAGCAAATCAGATAAACAGACGAACTGCTGATGTTTCTGCAAATTTGACACGTTTGTAGCCGCTGTACGGGACACTCTGACATATCAGTAACCGCAAAAATCTACACACATATGATTGATGATGTATTTGAGCAGAGCAGAAAGCGATTAGTTGAATATGTGAATTACAAAAATACAATGTACAAAGTCCGTAAAAATGGGCAATAGAAAAAAGAGCCCTCTTGATGCAAAATAAACATCAAGAGGGATAGTCTTTCACATTTATTATTTAGATTTTTACATTGACATATCAAATGATGAATAATCCTCGGCAATATCGTTTTCAACATCTTCGTTGATGTCGTCATTGGCTTGCCAAGTTTTTTCCATAGCAAGATTATGGATATATTCTATTCTTTGGTTGATTGAAGATATGATTTTTTGTTTTCTTGCATCATTAATTAAATTTTCATCGGCATCATTCAATATGCCGAGTATTTCATTGTCGATGTTTTTCAAAGCGTCAAAGTCTATCCAATCAAAAGAGGTGACCAATTTTAACTGCTCAAAATGAGTTTTCTTGAATGGCTTGCAAACTATTAATGATTGTTTATCCATATTAGGTGTAACCTTATCATAGCCGAGCGATGAGCCACTGTCAAAAATCGGTGCAACATCAATCCATTCAAGCGTGTTTGCATTTCTGACAAGACCGAAATTATTGAGGTGTCTGTCCTCGTTGGCTATAATAAAATCAACTACAATCATTTGATCGATTTTATCAACGATGTCATCAATGCCCAAAGATTTGCAACAGTCAATATAATGCTGATAAACAGACAAGTGATTAGGTTTAGGATACCTTTGCAAAATTTTCCAAGCTGTAACAAGTTCCGTATCCCTTGAAATAAAATCTTCGCAAACGCTGTATGGCTTTTCGTCATCAATAATGACAGAATAATTGACATGGTCAACATTCAACTTATCCATAATCAATGATGCAATGGCCTCATTAAACGGCTGTTGTTCATAAGGCAAACTACCTGCTTTAAGTAAACAACGCTTTTGATTAATTATTTTCCATCTTTTCTTTAAGCAACCGTCAGATGTGTTGTCAGGTGAATTCAAACTGATATTTTCAGAATCCTTTGCCTTTCCGAACAGAATATCACCGACATCTTCTGAAAAATCATTATCAAAGAAATTTACTGCTTCCCATTCCAAATCAGAATTAATAGGCTTAACCCAATACTGATCCGAAAGGCTTAATCCATAGCATTTTGCCAAAAGCAGTTTCGGAGTACTTACACGCAAAATTTCAAGTGCATCTCTTACACCCGATCTGCTTGCAGGAATTGAACGATCGGTCCACCATTTATTGAGCAATGCTCTGTCGGCGGATAAATCGTCTTTAGTTGTACCGATAGGAAGGTGAGCAAAGTTATATATTTCGCCTATTTCAACGATCGAACCGGTTTCTTCGTCTAATGATAAATCAGCTACTTTTATGTTTTTGTGCATCAAAGTATAGTTCATAACAACACTCCTTCCTAACTTATTTTCATTAATCATTATACACACTTCCTTCCCTAAAATCAACTTTTAACACAAATCAATATTAATCTTCCGTTCAATTTGAATTCAAGTTATTTTTTCATCTGCAAGGGGTCTTGACAGAAAATTATGAATTTGCTAATATGAAAACGGAGAGAAAATTCAATAAAACTATGATGAACCAATATGCATTTTTATTTTGAGATGCGTATAGGTTTTTTATTTTTTTTAGAAAGGGGAATGAAAAATGTTATATCAAAAAATTCCAAGCGGAAGATTTTGGATTATGCCAAATGACTTTTTTGAAAAATATAAATTGAACAGTCGTGATTTTATGGTCTATTGTTTTTTGGTTTCTAAAAAAATAAAAAAGGAAAAAGTTATTGGTCAATAAGAAGAATGGCAGAGCAATGCAATATGAGTTACGAAAGTGTAAGACGAGCAATAAAATCTCTTGAGGATCAATGCTTGATTGATGTAGAACACTGCTCGGTCAATGGTAAAAAAAATTCAAATATTTATACTGTGCATCGGTTGATTTGATTTTGCTTTCTACTTTTGCATTTTTGATGCATAAACAATATAAAAGCCCGGAATGAAAAAAGTGAATGAAAAAAACGATGATTTTTTAATGAAAATCTGCGGCTTTTGGATCGATTTTGAGGCGGATTTCAAGCCGTCGATTTTAAAGCAGGATAAAGGGGTATGATTTTCGGGCATTGAAATGCCCGAAAACGCCGTCCGGCAAAGCCTGTCGGCTTTTCGATTCGTAATACTTTTGCGTATAATTCCAAATTCGTATGCAGTTAGGGCTGTTTTTCGCAGAAAATCAAGGTTTTTGAGTATTCACGGAAAGGAGCGCGTATGATGAACAAAACGAAAGCGGAAATTGAGCAAATGGCGAGCTTTATTTGCCGTGAAAAAGGACAATATATGTTCAATAAAAAAGAAATCGGAATCATTACCGGGTTATGCAAAGATAAGGTTGCAGAGCTCTGCGAGAACATTCCTGCAGCCTGTGACAGCAGAGTTAAGTTATATTTCATCAAAGATGTACTAAATTATCTCTACAATTCTTGATTAAATATATAATTCCAACTCGGCATACAGGTCAAAATCTCACAAAAAATGTGTCTCTTTTTTGTCAGGTATTGGTCTGGCTATTTGCAAAACTGTGTGGTAGTGTTTGTGTTGCCAAAAGGCAAAATAATTACTATACGGAGGTAAATTATGTACGAATTATATGACAAAAACGGTAACCAAATCGGCTACCGAATGACAAAAAGAATTAAAAATGAAGATGGCAAATACGATGTATTGACTGCTCGATCAAAGACGAGTGAAAAGGATTGCCGAAAGAAACTTGATGACATGGTCAAGGAGTATTATCAACTCCAAGAGAAGAAAAAGAGTGGCGGTGTCTTCTCCGAAATGAAATTAAAAGACTATGCTGACAACTGGTATCACCTTAACATTGAAAAAGCAAATTGCACGCAAAAAAACAAATACATGTACAAAAACATTGTCTACAACCACATCATTGAACACCTCGGTTCGATAAAGTTATGCAACTTGACTGAGGATGACTGCCAAAGATTCATAAACGAATATGCTGGATGGAGTAAGACATTCGCATCAAAGGTACGCATGGTATTAAGGCGTATACTTACAAAGGCAGAAAAGCAAGAACTCATCAAAACCAATGTGGCAAAAGACATTGTTCTGCCGACTGTGTACGAGAACAAGCACAGACCAATCACTGATGACGAACGCCGAATGATACTTGAAACCATACCAAAACACTATGCAGGAACAATGGTGCTTACGATGTTATGCTGCGGACTTAGACCGATAGAAATCCGAAGAATGAAGTGGGATTGGATAGATTTTGATAACGCAATTCTGACAGTCGGCAAATCCAAAACGGAAGCAGGAACAGGACGAAAGATACCAATTCCGCCTGTACTTTTAGATGCATTAAAGGAACATAAAGCAAAAGAACTCAACAATGAATATGTATTCGTAAAGTACGAAAAGCACACACGAATGGATGACAATGCCTTCTATCAAAGCTGGAAAAACTTTGTAAAAGAAATGGACTTAGCAAATGGAGCTCACCTTTATCGCAACCAAGTAAAAAACTCAATCATAGCACCTGACTTCGAGCCATACCTACTTCGACACACTTTCTGCACCGATTGTCAAGCAGCCGGAGTACCAATCAATGTGGCAAAAGAATGGATGGGGCACTCTGACATATCGGTAACCGCAAAAATCTACACGCATATGGTAGACGAAGTATTCGAGCAGAACCGAATGAGAATGGCACGGTATGCAGTAACCAAATCCCAACAAGTTGAAAGCCTGACCGCAACAAGCTGATATACAAAAAAAAAGGATAGTCGAGAAATAACTCGGCTATCCTTCAAATTCTTCAACAACATTTATTAAATAAAGGCCCTTTTGTTTTGCATAATCAACAGTATATGCCGTGCCACCCTCGTGCTTTGTCAGAAAGCAAATGCAAGCAGAACTACAATCAACAAGCTGTCTGTTCCTTTTTTGCATGCAACCGTTATAGTAATGCGGAGCAAGGACCTTCACCTTGTCGGCTCTCAATTTAATATCATTATACACATCAATATCTTGTTGCTTCCAAAATTTCGTTTGATTTTCACATGGCAACACTAAGATGAGTTTAACTTCGGGATGAGTTTCTTTTACCGACAAAACAGCCTGTGCAGCAAGGGTATCAAACCCCAAAGCACCGCCTGTGCCGAAGTATTTGAAACCTTTAGAAACAAGCAGGGTAACGACAGCCTTCGTCTGTTCAAAGACCGTGTCGGGCGTATATGGGGCAATGTCACGATGCCCTGTAAAACAACATGTTTGGCTTTTATAATCCATTGAAATCACCGCAGAAAAGCAAAAAGAGCGTAGCCGAAGCTACGCCCAAAAAACACTTGCTTCAAACTTTCTGCCAGGAAAATTTCATAGTTTGGAAGAACCAAGCGTATGACAAAGAAGCGTGTGTTTTTATCAAAAGATAAAAAGCCACGCTTGGTTCTTAAAACAAAACTATGGATATGAAATTTTCCTGGCAACAAGATTATATCATTAATTGCACAGACAAGTCAAATGGATTGTAAATTAAATAAAAATACTCTCACTAAATACTTAGTAAGAGCATTAAAAGTTGTATGCTATTTATGAATTAATTTTGCTAATAACTTGTGATACGAGCGCGGCAATTACTGTTTCAACAGACGGTTCTTTGCCGTCATAGGAAAGTTCATTCCAAAAATTTTTTGAATCTGTTTGTGAATTATTCATCGCTTCATGAATTGCAAACTCGATTTCTTTTTTTACCGAACCAACTGTTGTTCGGTTTTCTAATGCTATTTGTTTTAAGATTTCTTCCATATTATAATTCCTCTCTATCACTGATTGTGTATTATCATCACTGACAGTTATAGTTATAGCATAATATTTATGTCGAAGTCCCAAAAAATTTGTCGACAAGAGAAAAATAATATTTATGGAAGAATTTGCTTTGAATGTTTCATCATCGTATCAATTACTTCATAAATTCTGTTCCTGTCCTCCGGTACAAGTTTTTCAAGTTTCTCATTAAGCAACGAATCCTTAACTTTATATCCATTATCAAGTACATCTGAAAGAACCATATCAGCTGAAACACCTAAAGAATTTAATATATTTATGAAAGTTTCAAGTGAGGGAATTTTTTCTCCTCGCTCAATCATACCTATATAATTAGTTGTCAAATCCGTTTTTTCCGCCAAATCTTCTTGACGCAATTTCTTTATTTCACGAAATTTTCTTATATTCTTACCAATTGTATCAAGTTTCATCTCAATACCTCCTTAAGTGTGTTTCAACAACTAATAGTATAGATTGTGTTTGTTTTTACTTACACGCACTATAAGGAAGTCATACCAACTAATAGTATTGATTTTTTCTTTTTAATACTATATAATATTAAAAAGATAGATAACAAAAATCTATCTTGTAAATATTGTGTCAAATAAGTTCAATCTAACGAGTGTTAATATTTAAATCCAGCGTGTGTCTTTATTGTTCATAAAAACACGCAGTTATATTCATATTCTATTTTATTGATATTTAAGTTTATCACGCTGAAGCTATACAATTTATAGCTTCATTCTTTTTGTTTTACTATAATTTTGTCGATTTTTTCGATAATTTTGCACTTTTTATTTATTTAATTTGATATAAATGTTAGTTTTAAAAGTGAAACGCTTTTTTACGCTTCTATAGATTTAATGCATTTTCTCTATAAAAATTTGTTACGCAAGTCTTAATTAACTGCGATGAAAGGATGAGAAAATATGAGAAGTTCTAAGTTTACAAACCATAGTTATTTTATCTATATAGTTGAGGAAACAGTTAAGTGTAATAACTGTAATACTACAACAGATGGAATGGTTATCATATTTAATCAGGGAGAAAAGGTTATATCTTTGTGCAAATATTGCAGTGCAAATTTGCAAGAAATTTTATATTGCTATCTCAAAGGAATAGAACATATCTCGACAATCACCAAAAGCAAAATAGATGTATCTGTAAATAAAATCAATAACGATCAAAATGAATTAAAGATTTTAGATTACAAAATAGTCATGAGTGATGAAGATTTTTTGAGTTTCTATCGTAAAGTTAATGCTGTAAATTATTTTTATTATGAAACATACAAAACAAGTTTTAAAAAGTGTTCACATTTATGGAAAAACATAACTCATTATTGGCTCAATAAAAAATACCAAAATAAAAACTATTCCAGAGATTCTGTAATTCCACACGAAAAAGCTCTTGAAATAAATCTTATCCGAATGAACAAATATTTATCAAAAAGGAACAGAATCAAAGACAAAAACAATCTTGTTGTTATGCCTGATTTATTGAATGCTGCTCCGGTAAATAGGCTGAAAGTAAATCAGCACTGCTCATTATATGATTTGAAATGTTCTTTACACGGAAACAAACAAGCACAGGCATTTTTCTGTACCGGCAGAGTAGACGGATTCAGTTATGCACTTTGCTTTGATTGCTATTCCGCATTATGTAAAGTAATGTTGAAATTAGTGATAGATACGAAATTAGAAAAAGCCGAGGTTGGGTTAATAAAAATAACTCGAAACGAGGGCAAACATAGGTGCTTTATGTGTGGAAGATGGACAAAATCAAATTATACGATTACAATAAAAAGCGATGAAAGTATAACTATTTGTGATAGCTGTTTTAAAAATATATACAATACTCTCTTAACGAATAGTTTGACTAAAGAAATATTCCCCAACCTATATAGAGAGCATAAAGAATTAAAGAAAATTTTTATTGAAAACTCTCGTAAATAATTTTATATGTTAATAAAGCGATCTGCACTAAAACAGATCGCTTTATTTTTTTTGACGACTACCTTTGCATTTTTGATGGATAAACAATATAAAAGGCTAAAATAAAAAATGCCCTGAAAAATCAGGGCAGAGTAAAAGAAAAAAGAGCTGATTTTTCAGCTCTTTTTTATGGCAGAGGTATAAGGATTCGAACCTTAAATGACGGAGTAAGAGCCTTGCAATCTTTTTTCAAAACCGCCTATTTAAGCCATTTTTCAAACTCTGCGTCTCTCAAAAATCTCTCAGATTTTTATTTTTGCTCAGCACGGCAAATTCGTATGAGGAATTGCGAACCTTACACGAGGTGTATAAAGAAACTCTAAATCCGCATTATTATTTAAATTACCATTAAATAATAATTTATCTCCGAATGGAACAGGATTTACATCAGTTTTGTCATACTCTTTAATGTAAAAGCAAGAGTAGAAGCATTGTGCAAAAAAGCCGAGGTTGTCGGAGGGATTATTCCGACAACACCAAGCACAATTAATGCAGTGTTAAACGACATAATAGAACGGTAATTCGACCTGATTCTTGCCATCAAAAGATTGCTTATTTCTTTAAGTGTTACAAGAGAATTCAAATCATCACTTGAAACGGTTATATCCGCAATTTCCCTTGCTATTGCAGCACCTGAACTTATTGCTATTCCCACATCTGCTTTACTCAATGCCGGTGAATCATTTATGCCGTCGCCCACCATAATAACAGAATTGCCGTCAGTTTGCATTTTTTCAATAAACATAGCTTTGTCCTCGGGCATAACTTCCGCATGGTATTCATCAATTCCCAATTTTTCTGCAACAGCCTTTGCTGTGCGTTCACTGTCACCGGTCATCATAACAATTTTGCCTATGCCGTTTGCCCTCAAATCGTCAAGCGTTTGCTTAACATTGTCTTTTATAGGGTCCTCAATGCAAATTACGGCAACAAGTTTGCGGTTGATTGCCATATAAAGGTGTGAATATTCGTTTGGTATTGTATTGAATTTGTCTTGTTCATCTTGCGGCACGGTGCAGTTTTCGTCCTCAAAAACAAAATGATAACTGCCTACAACAACCTTTTCGTCGCCGACAAGGCTCGAAATTCCATGAGCTACAATATATTCAACCTTTGAATGTTGTTCGTCGTGGTCAAGACCTCTCGCCTTAGCTTCGTTAACAACGGCATTTGCAACCGAGTGTGGGAAGTGTTCCTCAAGGCAAGCGGCAAGTCTGAGCATTTCAGCCTTGTCGTTGTTGCCGAATGTGATGATGTCTGCAACTTTCGGATGTGCGTTTGTCAGCGTTCCGGTTTTGTCAAAGACAATAACATTTGCCTTTGAGAGCGCTTCAAGGTATTTTCCGCCTTTAACGGTTGCGTTATAATTACTGCATTCGTTGATAGCAGACAAAACTGCAACGGGCATTGTAAGCTTTAATGCACAGGAATAATCCACCATAAGAATAGACAACGCCTTTGTTACATTTCGTGTAATTGCATATGTAAATATCGTGCCGAACAAACTAAACGGAACAAGCTTGTCCGCAAGGTTTGATGCTTTGCTTTCAAGTGATGATTTTAGCTTTTCCGAATCTTCAATCATTTTTACAATTCTGTCGTATTTGCCTTGGCCGTTAATCTGCGTAACTTTTATAATACACTCGCCACTTTCAACAACCGTGCCGGCATACACATGAGAACCCACCGTTTTGTTCACGGCAACACTTTCGCCCGTAATAGCTGATTGGTTAACCGTTGCACCGCCATCGATAACCTCACCGTCAAGCGGTATCATATTGCTTGTGCGCAGAACAATTTTGTCGCCTACATTAACCTTGTTTGTAGAAACTAAAACCTCTTCGTCATTTTTATTCTTTAACCACACTTTTTCAATTCCGAGCGACATTGTGTTTGCAAGGTCATTGACAGATTTTTTGTGGGTCCATTCTTCAAGAATTTCACCGATTTTGAGTAAAAACATAACGCTTGAAGCCGTTTCGAAATCACCTCTTATAAGCGAAACCGTAATTGCCACAGCATCAAGAACCGAAACGCTCAGCTGTCCTTTGGCAAGCGACTTCAATGCCTTTAATATATATTTTATAGATTTAATATAAGCAAGTGCAATTCTTAAAGGTAAAGGATAAAATATTTTTCTGAAATAGCGCAAAGCGATTGTCATAATAAGCTTTTCTTCATATTCACGCTGAACAAGCCTTGCTGTGCCGACAATCTCAATGTTTTTCACTTCATCATTTTCAAAGCTGAAGTGAGCAAGAATTTCAATCAGTTCGCTCCTGTCAAAAGAATAATAAATAATCAAGTCACAAGTTCTTTCATAAACCGTAACATCATCAATTCCGCTGATTGATTTCAAGTAAGCATCTGCCTTATCCGCTTCTTCAATTGTCATATTTTCTTTGCAAAAATGCACTCTCATTCTGTTTTTTGTTTCGTGCAAGATTTGACATTTCATAACATTTACCTCAAATTGCTAAAAGGCTGCCAATTTGACAGCCTTTTGATAATTTATGCGTTTGCAACAGCTGCGTTTTCAATAACGCTCTGTTCTGCTTTTTCCTGTGCTTCGGCTGCTTTTTTCTCGTTAATTTCTTTAGCCTCTGCCAAAATATCGTTTGCGTTTTCTTTAATCTCTGTTACTGTTTTCATCACAGAATCTTTAACTCTCAAACCAAAAGCCGCAGTGTGAGCATATGCTTTTTTTGCATCCTTGCTTCCCAAAGCCTTAACTCCTGCCGTACCAAACAGCACACCGCCTGCAAATGCCGCAAGTTCACTAATCATAATAAAATCTCCTTTCAAATTCGTCTTTAATTTGTTATATTTATCAGGTTAGCATTGCCTAACCTAATTCTTAACTTTTATTATATTCAAAAAATTATTGATGTCAACAATTTTTGATACTTTTTGGCAAAAATTCACAAAATATATTATATTGCTTGAAAAATCGAACCATAACGCTTGACAGAGTAATATAACAGTGTTATACTTAACACGATGTAACAGTGTTATATGAGGCGTAAAAATGTCAAACGAAGAATCAACAACCTTAAAAAATATATTGTCGGCAGGCAAAGCAGAATTTTTGGAAAAAGACTTTAACTCGGCTTCGCTTCGTAATATTGTAAAAACCGCAGGTGTAACAACAGGAGCATTTTATGGTTATTTTTCTGGCAAGGAAGCGCTTTTTGCCGCTCTTGTTGAAGAGCACGCAAAAGCTATAATGAACATATTTATGTCTGCACAGGAGGATTTTGAAAAACTGCCTGACGAAGAAAAAGCAAATCATATGGGAGTTGAAAGCCGAACAAGCCTTAACGAAATTGTTGATTACATTTACGAACATTTTGACGAATTTAAGCTAATCATTTGTAAAAGCGAAGGCACATCATACGAGAACTTTATTCATAATATGGTGGAAATTGAAGTTGAAGAAACCTATCAATTCATTGATGCTTTGCGCTCGCAGGGCAAGGATGTTCCAAACATAGAAAAAGCGGTTTGCCATATGATTGTCAGCGGTATGTTTTCGGGCATATTTGAACTTATTGAACACGATATGAAAAAAGAAAACGCTAAAAAATATGTAAGCGAATTCCAGGACTTTTATATCGCAGGTTGGTCAAAAATTTTAGGGCTTTAAGTCCTTTAATTTTTAGATATGAGTTAGCAACGACTAACTGAATACTTATATAGGAGGAATTAAATTGAAAGAAAAAAAGGAGTCAAACTTTTCAAGACTGATGGACTATGCCGAAAATTATAAGTATTTCACTTATATATCTTTGGTGCTCAGTGCAGTCAGCAGTGCGCTTGCTCTTCTTCCGTTTTATTATATATGGAAGATAATCAAAGAAGTGCTTGAGGTTATGCCGAATTTTGAAAACGCTACAGGTATTGTAAAAAACGGTGTGATTGCGGTTGTTTTTGCTGTGTTGTCTATGATAATTTACATTGCGTCATTGATGTGTTCACACACAAGTGCATTTAGAGTTCAGGCAAATATGCGAAAACAGATGATGCACAAAATTGTACAATTACCTCTTGGGGAAATTGAAAAATTCGGAAGCGGAAAACTACGCAAAATTGTAAACGATTGCTCCGGAGCAACTGAAACCTATCTTGCCCATCAGCTTCCGGATATGGTTGGTTCGGTTGTAACGCCTATCGGCTTGCTTATATTCCTGATTGCGTTTGATTGGCGATTTGGTTTAATTTCACTTATTCCGATTGTCTTGTCATTTGTCGTTATGATGACATTTATGACAGGCAAAACGCTTCAGCAGAAAATGGCAGAATATCAAAATGCGCTTGATGATATGTCAAACGAAGCAGTTGAATATGTCAGAGGTATTCCCGTGGTAAAGGCATTCGGTCAAAGCGTATTCAGTTTCAGAAAATTTAAAAAATCTATTGATTCTTACAGCGAATGGGCAATCGCCTATACAAAAAATCTACGCTTGCCAATGGCAATGTTCACTATGCTGATTAACGGCATTTTTGCGTTCATTATTTTTGGCGGATTGATTTTTGCAAAAGGCGAAATAACAAATGAGTTGATACTTAATATTTTGTTCTATGTAATTATCACTCCGATTTTAACAGTAACAATGACAAAAATAATGTTTCAAAGCGAAAACAAAATGATTGTTGCCGATGCATTTAAGAGAATTGATAGCGTTATGAACATTTCACCTTTGGAAGCAACAAAATGTCAAAAACCGACAGATGCATCTGTTAAACTTAAAAATGTAAGCTACAGCTATGACGGAGAAATTAAGGCAATTAACAATGTTTCGCTTGATATTAAATCAGGTCAGACAGTTGCATTTGTCGGTCCGTCAGGCAGCGGCAAAACAACGCTCGCAAACCTTATTACAAGATTTTTTGACGCAGACAGCGGTGAAGTGCTTGTAGGCGGAGTTAATGTTAAAAATATCGCAAAAGAGGATCTGACAAACGCCGTATCGTATGTGTTCCAGGACAGCAAGCTAATCACAGGCAGTATATTTGACAATATTCGCCTTGCAAAGCCGGATGCGGATTTGGATGAGGTTATGTCGGCACTCGAAAAAGCTCAATGTATGGATATTATCGAGAAGTTTGACAGCGGAGTTGATACCGTTATCGGTTCAAACGGTGTTTACCTTTCAGGCGGCGAGGCACAGAGAATAGCCATTGCGAGGGCAATTCTTAAAAATGCACCGATTGTTATTCTTGACGAAGCAACCGCTTTTGCGGATCCTGACAACGAGGTTAAAATTCAAAAGGCGCTCAATGAGCTTTCAAAAAGCAAAACCGTTATTATGATTGCTCACCGACTTTCAACCGTTCAAAATGCGAATTGCATATATGTTTTTAAGGACGGTAGGTTGATTGAACAAGGTGAATCGGGAGAACTCTGCAAGCAAAACGGTGTGTTTGCAACAATGCTTGAAAATTATCTCACATCGGTTAAATGGAAGGTGGCAAAGGAGGAACTGAAATGATTGAAAAACTTATGCACAAATACGCACTTTCAAGACAGGGTGCAAAAGATTTAATAAAGGGTGTTGTTGCTTGCACCTTACAAAACATTTCATTTATGTTTCCTGTAACCTTGTTATATTTATTTGTTAAGGCATTATTGAACGGAAATGTAAGAAACAATACGACTTTCTTTGTCGGCGGAGCGATTATATGTTTGTTTGTCATTTTTTGTATAACGCTTTGGCAATATAATTCAACATTCCTTGCGACTTATGTTGAAACAGGAACAAGAAGACTTGCTCTTGCCGAAAAGTTGCGTAAAATTCCGCTTTCTTTTTTTGCAAAAAAGGATTTGGCGGATTTGACAAGTACGATTATGGCGGACTGTACTTATCTTGAAACAGCGTTTTCGCACTTCATTCCACCGTTTGCAGGTTCGCTTATTTCAACGGTTATCATCGCAATCAGCCTTTTCTTTTTCAATTTTAAAATGGCACTTGCTTCTCTTTGGGTGCTTCCGGTTGCGTTTATCATAGTCGGTTCATCGGCTAAGGTTCATGAAAAGCTCGGTCAAAAATCAATGAAGGCAAAAATAGACTGTGCAAACGGTATTCAAGAATGCATAGACACCGTTGCAGATTTAAAATCAAACAACGCCGAGGATAGATACCTTGCAACACTTGACAAAAAGATTGAAAAGGTAGAAAGCAGAGCACTTAAAAGCGAATTCGGTACAGCGATTTTTGTGTCAAGTGCTCAGATGGTGCTCAAACTCGGTATTGCAACAACCGCACTCGTCGGCTCGTTGTTACTAGTAAAAGGTGAGCTTGATGTACTTACATTCTTTGTATTTTTGCTTCTTGTTTCCCGTCTTTATGACCCTATGCAAGCCGCACTAATAAATCTTGCCGCAATCATCAGCACAAAGACAAATGTTGCCAGAATGAATGAAATTTTGGACCATGAGGTTCAATCGGGCGATACAAAAATCAACAACAACGGATACGATGTTGTATTCAACAATGTAAGTTTTGCGTACAATGACGATAACAGGGTGCTCAATAATGTAAGTTTTGCCGCAAGGCAGGGAGAAATCACCGCTTTGGTTGGTCCGTCAGGCGGCGGCAAAACCACGGTTTCAAGGCTTGCCGCAAGATTTTGGGACGCTTCAAGCGGAACAATTACAGTTGGCGGTATGGATATTTCACAAATTGAACCCGAAACCCTGTTGAGCCTTTATTCAATTGTTTTTCAGGATGTTACACTTTTTAACACTTCGATTATGGAAAATATCCGCCTTGGAAAAAAGGGCGCAACCGATGAAGAAGTGCTTTTTGCTGCAAAACTTGCAAACTGCGATGAATTTGCAAATAAGATGCCCAACGGTTACCATACGGAAATCGGTGAAAACGGCTGCAATCTTTCGGGAGGAGAACGCCAAAGGATATCTATTGCCCGTGCATTTTTGAAAAATGCGCCTATCGTTCTCCTTGATGAAGCAACAGCTTCTCTTGATGTTGAAAACGAAACGCTTATTCAAACGGCATTGTCACGGCTTATCAAAAACAAAACCGTTCTTGTCATAGCGCACCGAATGAGAACGGTTGAAAATGCCGATAAAGTTATCGTGCTTGCAAACGGTACTGTTGCAGAATCCGGCACTCCGAATGAACTTGTGAATAAAAACGGATTGTTTAGGCATATGGTTGAACTTCAAACCGCCTCACAAAATTGGACTATATAAACTTATATGCATAGAATAAATATCCACCCGCATAGCGGGTGGATATTTCAGCGTGTAAAATGTGTTATAACTGCTTTTTCTTATAGCCGCAATCGCAATACGGCCCGCCGGAAGCAAGGGTGTATTCACGCACAAAATTGGTGGTGCCGCCTGCTTCGCTCATGGTGTAGTCCAGATGGCACAGGGAGGGAGTCAGGTCGTATAGCCCCAGTTCTTTCATCAGCACGCAGATGCCGCATTTGGTGAATCGACCCTCGTAGCCGCTGCCGTCCGGGTATTCGTAAAACTCCATGTTCCACGAATATGGGTTGCGGTCGGCAGCCTTCAGCGCGGAGGTGGCCTTCATGCCGGCAATGTCCTTTTCGGTAAATTTACTCTTTCCGCTCTTGTGACAGAACCACTTCATCGGCTTTGTCATCATGGCATTCGCATAATACTCCGCCAGTCGTTCCACGTCCGGGCGCTCAGGCATGGAAAGAATGAACGCCCCGAGCATCGCACAGTTGACGATGTTCATCTTGAAGCGATCCGCTTTTTCAAATTCCGGCAGGTCTGAGATAATTGCTTTGTATTTTGGTTTTGCATTTTTTGCGATACCTTTTGCTGTATCGGAATCATAACCAAACACAGCCGTCAGCTGCTTTTGGAATGAGCCTGCAAACAATAACCACATGCTGAATGGCATTCCAAAATAAGTCACTTTTTGTCCCTCCAATCGCATATCACGCGGGTCATGCGGCGGTCAATGTCAATGCGAGCCGTTTTACACTCCCTGGGATATTTCTTCGCAGCGCTGAACGCCAACTTGACAAACAGTGCCGAGCCGACGGGAAGCATGGTCTTGAGCATACCGTCGGGGAAAACAAAATGCGTGCCGTGCTCATATACGACCGCCTCGACTTCGCAGGAGTGCGGTT
>OCHI01000393.1_pt1 | contig 49545 bp, 25 predicted proteins | sample 1538691 | NCBI WGS metagenome assembly OCHI01 (sample SAMN04571718, study PRJEB22368) | human gut metagenome | biome: human gut; material: stool | host: Homo sapiens | place: Luxembourg | collected 2012-09-21 | reverse complement strand
ATTATTATTTATAATAATTTGATTATTAAATTTATTGCACTCTTTTAATGCTCTATTAGCAAAAATACATATAATATTTTTCACCCAAGAATCTATTGTACCAATGAAACAATTATCTAAGTTAAACTTTTTATTTATTCTTTTCTTTAATTCTTCCGATGCTTCTTTTGTAAAAGAACAAGCAATAATTCCTTGATAATTTTCTATTTCTTGCAATTCTTTTTCTATTCTTTTTACAACCGTGTAAGTTTTTCCAGATCCGTGGACAAGCAGAAACATAAATATACTTTTCTGTCGAGTTGATAATTTGGGCTTGTTCTTCATCTAATATTCTTTTTATTTCATCTGTTAAATTAATCATATAAAAAACCTACCAATACAGATTTTTTATTATCATCATTTATAGTTATATCTATGTTATATTCATCAATAAAATAATGCAAATTTTTTAATTTTGCTTGTTTCAAGAAATCTATTGCTTCATCAGTTACGATATTGTTTGTATTTAATTTTATGTATTCAATAAAGTCTTTTTCAAAACCATCATTATGTTGTGAAAAGATTATATTATTTTTCTTTAATAACTCGCAAATATCTGAAATATTATTTTCTATTATATCTAATTTAGAATCTTTATCAGCAAACCTAAACTCTAACTTTTCAACATTTAATAATTTCTTTAATTCTTCTTTTCCATCATTATTTAAATATTGGATACATCTTTCTAATCCTGCATATCTGTATTCTTCTACTTTGGGTACTTTAAATATATCATTATCTGTTTTTATATATACAGTAATTCCCAACTTTTCTAAAAGCTCTTTTATAGTTTTAAAAGCTATTCCATTAACAGCATATATTCCAAATCTTTTTTCATTTATTTTTTTACAAAACTCATTATCTTTAGACATTAACAAACTATAAAAATATTTTTCCGAATCTCCTTCAATTAGAAGTACATTGTTATAATATAACATTTCAGCAACTTCTACATTTATCAAATATCCAAATTTCTTAAAGTCATCATTATTTATTCCATCAAAACTATATATTTCTCTGATTTTATTTGAAGGGTTATATCCAATTTTTATAATTTGATTTGTTTTTTCAAAGTCAATTGTATATGGTGAATGTGTTGTTATAATTAATTGACTTGGATTCATTTTTAATAATGCACTAATGTATACTTTTTGTAATAAAACATATAAATGGTTTTCAGGTTCTTCAATTATAAATATTTTTTGTTTACTATCGTTATATATTTTTGACTTTAAAATCATTGAAAATATTTTATTTTTGCCATCTCCAATATTATTAAATTCATTATCATCTTTGTCATAAGCGTTAATGTTAAGAGATTTATAAATATTTTCTTCTTTTATATTTGGTAATACTTTAAATTTTAAATCTTCAAATAAATCTGAAAATTCTCCTTTTTCATTTATTTCATTCTGTATATCATTTATTATTTGTTCTTCTTGTATACTTGTATTTAAATTTGAAATTTCATTTATTATATTTTCACTAAAAAATACTCCTTTTTCTTTATTGTCACTTTCTTTAAACTTAAAAAATTCCTTTTTAGAAAATTCTGCATCATATACAGGATTAATATAAACTATTGCTAAAACTTTATCTAATTGTGTTTGAGTATTTATTCTAACTTCTTCAAAATCCATGTTAGTATTACCATAAAATAAAGTATCTTCATATTCTAGAGTATCTTCATTAAATTTAGATATTAGTTTTACCATAATATATTTTTTGTCATCTTCTATATGAATGTAATTACCTATTAATGCTAATTGTTCTTTTGATAAATCATCTGCTGTCAAAGTAATTTCAATTTCTATATCTTCTTTATTTGAATTAGTAGAATCTGTTAATATAAAAGGTATTCGTCTTTTGTTATAATCTAATACTTTCATTATTGCAGAGCAAATATTAGTTTTACCACTATCATTTTGTCCTATAATAATAGAAACTTTTTCTATTGTATCTATATTTATATCTAATCCTCTGTAATTTTTGATTTTCAAACTACTTATTAACATATTTGCCCCCATTCTCTAATTTGTAACCTTTACTAATCCATCAAAATACTCTAAAACATCTTTTATAGGTATTTCCAGCCAATTGTTATTTGCTGTATTAATTCTTGATTGAAATCTATTATTATTTAAAATATTTTTTAATCTTATATGTATATCTTTTAATTCATTTTCACGCATAATTTCATCTTGAAAAATTAAAATATCTATGTATTTTATTAGCTTGTCCTTATCTATATTTTCATTATTAATTAAATAGTAAAAATCAAAAATGTCTTTAAATCTTGTAGAAGTAATACCGAATTTTAATAACGATTTTAATTTTTCTACAATTATTTGCTCCTTAGAATTTATAAGTAAGCTAACACTTTCATCTATTATATTAAAATCGAAATAATATTCATCTTGTTCCATATCAAAGTATTTATGTACTCCAATGTCTAGTTTTGAACTTATTGAATATTTATTTTTATCAGTTAGTTGTATATAAACTCTTTTTCCATCATAGTCTTGATGATGAAGTGGTTCGATTTTTCCAGTAACTTTTATTTTTATACCATCATCTGTATTATTTAGTTCTTTTATAAAATTAAGAATTGATTTATCTTCTAAAGAATACTTTATAAAATCAATATCCATGTCTCGAGTTGCACGACGCATATCTTTAGAAATATTGTGCATTACAACTCCACCTTTTACAGTTATATTTTTATTGTATTTGCTATTTCCAATTTTAAGTAAAACAATATCTTGTGCAACTTTGGGAATTGCATCATCTTCAGAATAACCTGCTGTTACATATTTATTTACTAATTCGTATATATTCATTAAAACACCTCGTCTTGTATTATTTCAAAAATTTTATCTCCATTTACAAAGTATTGTAAATATTCTTCTATCTTTTGTGTATCTAATGAATTTGCTAGTTTTCTGTAATTAGATATAATTTCTTTATATAAATCATATCCAATTTGATTTTTGTTTCTAGCTAAATCAATTAGCATTCTTTCTTTATCATAAATATTTATTTTAATTCCTTCATAATCAATTTCAGTTTTTCCTAAATTATATAATTCCTCTTTCATACGGATTTGTTTTATTTTATTAGAAGATATCATTCTGTTATTTCTATCTGTTGCTAAATATATTTTATCTGGAATTACATCTGTTAGATTGTGATAATAATAAGCAGAATAAGAAGTAAATACTCCATATGGATATTTCTTCATAATAATATCTAAATAATGTACACTTGGAACATCAGAATATATTCCTTTTTCAATTTTATATATTTCTTTATTTTCTAAGGCTTTTCTAATTTGATAAGTACTTTTATACTTACTTTTTATTTCACTATGGTTATATAACATACTTTTTTACCTCCAAAAGCATTTTAACCTAATTCGCTCCACAAATCAATAGTTAGGGAGTTAATTAGGTTAATTTTTTTTGCTTTTATTATTACACTGAATAAATTGCATAAATTCAGTGCCATAGTTAAATTTTTATTATATTTTTAATCTATATTTGGTATTTTTACAGTAATTCCTCTATCAAAAGGTAAAGTAATTATTTTAATTCCTACAGAATTAAAAGATGAGTATAAAAACTTGTTAATTAACTATTATGAAAGAAAAGATACTGCAAAAATTAAAAAATTTTTAAAAGAGAATTGTTTTATGAAAATATAAAAATCTATATTAAAATCATGCCCACACACCAAAACGCGTGGATATAATTTAATCTACATTCTAATTATATAACAAAAACCCAGCCACTGCATAATACAGTAGCTGGATTTTATTTTTAAATTATTTTGTTTTTTTAGGCGATACATGCGAATCTGTCATTTAAACATCTTCGCTAATTCCTTTCTTACCCGTTTTGCAACTTTTTTACCATTTTTAAGACGAAATCTGATATTATTTCTAGAAATCTTTGTACCCTTCGTACTTTTCTTTTTATAAAAATTGCTATTTACAGTTACATTTTTGGCTCCTTTCCGTCTTTCTGTAACTGCTTCCCAGATCTGATCAAGCTCATCTTTCATGAGAATCTGATGATCAACAAGGGCCATTGCAACTGCATCCAAGTAATCTCTGTTTTCCTTGAGATACTGGTTGGCCAGTTTATAGGCTTCGTCAATCGTACGGTCAACCTCTTCACTGATTTCATCTGCATTATCCCCTGATCCGACACCCATGTCGAAATCCTCGTAGTATCTGTTTTTACCAACCTTATCACCGAGTCCATACTCCATAATCATCTCTTTTGCGATTTCAGTAGCAGCACCAATGTCTCCTGCCGCACCGCTATTAATGTCTTTGAATATGATCTCTTCAGCTGCTCTACCTGCCAAATTCATTGCAATGACATCCAAGTAATATTTACGATTAGTTACTGGTGTAACCTCATCGTCATATTCAAATACATTGATGCCATCATATTCATCTGTTGGGTAAATTGATACTGCAAGAATTCTGTATGTTCCACAGTCTGTAATTCTTGCAACAACATAATGTGCAGCTTCGTGATATGCTACTGATAGCTTTACTGTTTCAGTCATCTTTTCCCATCTTTTAAATGATATTCTGAATACATTGACAATATCGTCTTTAGTAACAGTTGTTCTACCTTCAAGTTCCGCATTTGCCATTGCTCTATCAACAACATCAATGCTTTTATCCGGGTTGGATTTAGTGTACTCGAAACATGCTGCATACCAAATGCACTGTTCGATTGCTTCAGCTGAAATCGAAACGCCTTTTTTAACTTCCATCTTCTTGACTCTCGGAAGAATCATTTCATAAATTTCGTTATATTTTGGCTGATTGATTTCTACACCTTCAAATCTTCTGGAAAGTGTTGCATCTGTTGAAAAACTGCTAAGATAATCACTCCGTGTTGTAATTCCAATAATCCTCAGATCACCTCTCGCCAAAATCGGCTTAAAGGTTGTTGAAAGATCTACCTTCTTGGTCTGGAAGAGTCCTGCCTTTCCAAGAATAATCTGGATTTCATCAATCAGTAAGATAATGTCCTCCTTCTGTTTGCTGAGGAAATCCAAAAGTGAGTTCATCTTCTCGTTAGCCTGAGCTTCGCTTTCGCAGACTAAGCAAAAATGTCTAACACTCAACTCAAAAACTTTGAAGTTAGCAAACTTTTCTGGGCATAACCCGTTCGCTATCTCATAAGTAAATTTCTCTCCAACTGCGGTTTTTCCTACTCCGGCCTCACCGTAAATAATTACATTCCGCTTGCTGGATTTTAACATGATTCTGTATACCTGCTTGAGCTCCTTGTCGCGTCCTACAATATCACAATCTACATTCTTGTAGTCTGGATTTCTGTAACGTACAAAACCGCTCAGTTCATATGGTACAATTTCGTACTTAAAGATTTTTTCTCTCTCAAAGAACGTCTTTGCTTCCATATAGTTAGCATTAATTTCCTTCAAAAAGCGTCTCATGGTATGTGATTCTGTTTCGAAAAGTGCAACCATAAAGTAATCTGGTGTAACGGCTTCCTTGTTATTTTCAGCTACAATTGCATTCACACCATTAATAACTGTTTTAAGCTCGTTATCACACTCAAATGTAATGTTTGAAAAACTTTCACCAGTTATCACATTTGTGCTAGTTTCTTCTTTCGCTTCCTCTGCAATCTTAGAGATTGCTTTATCAATTACATCTGTTTTGATCTCCAACTTCTTCTCAAAGTAAATGTAAAAGAGATTAGCGAAATCATTCTCTTCGTCTCTGATGTTAAATAAAGCATTAATTAACACATCGACGTTGCAACAAGTCCTTGGGCGCTCCTGATTTGCTATCCGGACCATTTCATTTACAAGCTTCTGAGATGTAATGTTTAACATCATAAAATCGCCTCCTTATAATTTTGTACAAACATTTTATAACAAAATTGCCAAAAAGTCAACGCATTAGTGGGTTTTAGGCATTTTATATATTCTTTATTAAAAAAAATTATATTTTTTTCTTTACTCATATGTTTTTTTAATGAATATCTTTCTCATTTATTTTATTTCATAGTTTTTATAATAAAATTAAAAAATTTCTCTAGTAAAAATTATATAACTTTGTCACTTTTTTACAAAAAAATGTATTGGCTTAAAATTTTGGTAATAGTATATTAATTTCATAAGGAGGAAAAATATGAATAAATTAAGTATTATTTTAATTCTTGCAACCGCCTTAAGTATAGTAACTTACAACTATTCTCAACAAAAAAAAATAGGCATAAGTAATTCAGAAACCATTTTAAATCAAGCCAACACTAAATATCAATTATATGTAAGAATTAATAATTTAGAAAAAAATTTAAAAGAACTTGAATCACAATTTGCAGTAAAAAATGAGAACCAGTATATTACTGAAGTGAACCCAAATTGTTAGCCAAAATTTGTTTAATAAGGAGATAGCATATGAATACTTTAAATAAAATATTAGTTGTTCTTACTATAATTTTAGTTATTGCTTTAAGTATAATGACTTATAAATATTTTACCGAAAAACAAACTGCTGAAAATAACTCTGAAATGGTATTAAATAATTCACAAGAAATACAAGATTTAAATAAAAAAATTACTGAATTAGAAAAAGAGTTAAAAGCTAAATCATAATCATATATAAAATATGTGATTTGCACTTACCTAAAAAATTATAATATTGCCAGTATCAAACGATGCTGGCTTTCACTTTTTTCAAGCCTTGATATAATAAATATTTTAATTCCACAAAAAATGTCTCTCAAGGTAAAACACAACCGCCACAGTCCTCAATAGAAAACTGTGGCAGTTATACCTTTAATCATATTAAATTCTTAAAGTAATTTTGCATACTAAATCATCTTACGCAAAACCTTATTCTTGATCTTCTTAATACAAAGTTTCATATACATAATCATCACATCGAGCTGTTCATCAGTCACAAGCTTAGCCATATCCTCTTTGTTAGTTCTCCAAGCCAATCCAGTTTTAACGCTAATTCTCAAATCGACATCATCTGGTTGATCATCATACCGATCTTCAATAGCTTTGTATCTTAATCGAATCACGCTATCAGAAGGAGTTTCATCACTTTCTACTATATCATAATACCCCAAGTTAATATACCCTTCTTTTCGATTACGATGAAGTTCCAAAAAAGCATTATAGTACCAACCATATTCATCCCGACTATACTTTAAGCAGTATACATTTTTAGGTGTGGCTAATTTTAATCTGGAATAAAACTTAGGTGTTTTCTGATACGCAAAGTTAATAGTAATGTAATCCAAATACTCAATTGGATCTTTGAGCTTCAGTTTGCTGTTACCATAAGGATTTACACTGTTACTAAACTCAATAAGCAGTTTGTAAAGTTTCTTCATCTTAGGTGAATCTGTTTTCGGAAAAGCAAAATCCTTGTTAGTTTTTAATGATTTGCAATCCAACAGTTTTTTGTAAATTTTGTTAGTCAGCTCCTCAACATACTCTTTGGTATAATTACCTGTAAGCATTGTGACCAAAGTCACCATTCCCTTAATAGTATGAATTTCACCATACCAAAAGTTTTTATCTCCGGGATCAGTCTCACCGAATTCAGCCATAGCTTTGCACAATATTTCACTTGGAACCTTTTTACCTTTGCAACATATATAAAAAGTTGCAGAGTGATAAAAAATCGTTCCATTCACCTCAAAACATGGTACAGGTGTGCTATAACCTGGACGCCAACAATCCTCTAACCGGTTTACTCCAATTGTCTCCATTGTTACTCGAAATTCCTGCATTGTAATACTCATATTAAGACCTCCTTAATAAAATTATTTGTTGTTCTTGTTACTTTTGCACACTCGATAAGGAAAAAATTAATAATAAGCTTTTTTATTATATCATACATTCATTCAATCGCCAAGCTCCAAGTATATTCTCTACCCAAAACAATAGCATTTAATACATAATAATTGAAAAAAAAGATCTTTCATTGTTAAATTTTTAACTAACCAGAAAGGTCTTTTTATTTATCTTTTCAATTCTATACCTTCTACAATCCACTTTCCCTGCTAAATATGTGGATATTCGCTCCCCTAAAACTATTTTTTCTTTTTGCTTTTTATTAAGCTGTTTAATCTGATATTCTAATTTACACGCTAAAGACTTCTCCCTACATCTCCATGCAATTTCTAATTTAACCGCATTATGTGATTTAGTATATTTTGCACCATTCTTTGCCTTTGAAATATGTTCATTAATCCTCTTCTCCAAATCACTAGTCATTCCAGTATATAATGAATTATCCTCGCACCTAACCATATAAGTATAATAAAACATCACGTTCTCCTTGCCATTAAGATTTTCATCATTATACCATATCAAAATTTTTTCCTCAAAATTTTTCACATAAAAGCTTGACGATTAAAGTATTATTTGCTAAAGTTTATATATACTAAAAAAGGAGGGAGATTTTAAGATGAATAAAGCTGATTTAATAAGCGCAATCGCTAACGAAACAGGTCTTTCAAAAAAAGATACAGAAGCTACAGTAAACTCTTTTGTAAACGTAGTATCTGGAGCTTTAGAAAATAAAGATTCAGTTCAATTAATCGGTTTCGGAACATTCGAAACAAGAGAAAGAGCTGCAAGAACAGGTAGAAACCCACAAACTGGTGAAGAACTAAAAATAGCTGCTTCAACAGTACCTGCTTTCAAACCTGGAAAAGCATTGAAAGAAAAAGTTAATAAATAATTTTTAAGAGGACTTATTTAAATAAGTCCTCTTTTTTCTTTATCTTTCTAACTCACTTAGTGGCATTGGACGATATCTATCAAACTCTCCAATAATTTTTACATTTCTTCCACTTAAACTATTTAAAAAATCATTCATCTCCATTTGAGAAACTTCATTATATTTTTTATCTTCTTTAGAATACATGAAATAATCATTTAATCCGTCTTTTTCATTTGGACTCACCTTAAAAATTGAAACCACATTTCTTTTATCATCATCAATAGTTGCAACATAGGTATTAATTCTATTAAGCTCATCAGAAGGAAGTAATTTTTTTGCAACATATATATAATACCTTATATTCTCCAAATAATTCATATCAGCTGTATAATCTGTATATTTATTAATATTATCAAAAATATATTTTAATTTATATTTTAAATACTCTTCTTTAGGCACATCCTTATCATGCAAAACATACTTCTTAAAACTCTCTGGATTTTGCATATCTTTTCTAAGCAATTCTATAACATCCTCTGTATATAAGCCTCTCTTTGATAACTCATTTGATTCATCTTTTGAAACCAGTGGTAAATAACTATAGCCTAATTTAGCATCCATCTCTTCTCTTTGTTCTCTCGTTAATGTAGCAAATTTACCAAATCTCTTCTCTAATTTTTTTACATACTCTTCATAATCCTCTTTCATTTTCGGATTACGATCAAATCTTTCTAAACCAGCTCCAAAACTATCAATTCTTCTTGAAGACTTTATTTTTGATAAATCACTTATCAAATTTGCTATATAATATTTTCCATCAACTTTTAATACTGTATCAACATGAGTAATTGGACTATTAGGAGACTTTTTAACTAATTCTGCCTTAATTCCAATTCTTTCATCTTTCAAAACAGAAACATACAATTCGGAAATTGATTTACATATTCCATAAAACTCCGTATCCATTTGATCATTATAATGTGCTTCCTTACCAGCTCTATCAGTAAATACAAATTCTGGATTTTCAGACACAATTTTTCCAAGCCCCATGTAAATATAATATGCTTTCTCCAGCTCTGATAAACCTTCCGGCATATTATTTATTAAGGATTCTATTTTATCAGATGTCACCAAATCTTTATATTTAGCCTCATCAAGCATCAAAATATCACGTTTTCTAGTTATTCTGTTAATAATTTTTTTTATTATCCCCATATTTACCTCTTAAATAAATTATAAATTAACTTAATTACTTAATTATAACATATTTTCAAATTTATCAATACATTTTCACATTTTTTCATTTTATCCTTGAAATCTTATATAAAAGTTGCTATAATTGTTGTGTTATAAGTCTGCACCTGTAGCTTAGCTGGATAGAGCGTTCGGCTACGAACCGGAAGGTCGGGGGTTCGAATCCCTCCAGGTGCACCAACAAAGAGCCTGGCAATATACCAGGCTCTTTTATTAGTTAGATTGCTTCTGTGCTTCTGTAACTTCTCCCGTCAGCATGTTTTGGTAAACATACTTGTCTAATACTGGCTTAGCAATAATAGACTTTTTCGCTACTACAGCGTATCTCTTATACGGAATGTTATCATCCGTTACAACGATACCCGCTTTCCTAATAATGTTAAAAGGATATTCGTTTCTCAGCTGTAAAAAATCATAATCCGTTTTAAAGAAATTTGCTACTTTGCCATTAGCTTTATCAACTATGACAATACCATCTGGTGAAGATGTGATATACACATACTTATCACCCACGTACAACGGTCCCTCTACACTTGTTACATCAAATAAGTATTTAATACTCTCATTAGATGGAACAATCTGCTCAATATTATCTACAGTTACTGTAAGTGGAAGCTCTTCAGTTTCAGTGCTTTCATTCTCAACTCCCTTTATATCAAGGCAATACCCTGTATAAGAGTTAATTGCTGAAACAATGATAAGCAAAACAGCAGCTACACCAATAATACGAGATTTTAGCTCAACATTATTATTCCAACCAATTGACATAGTTATGACTTGAAAAACACAAACCAAGCAAAAAGGAATAACTGCTCCTATCAATGTAAATGTAACATATGCATCTTTATAAAGCATCAAGCTAGATAAAAAAGTTACTCCGAAAGCAAAAATCTGATAAAAAATAAAATCCCTCAGACTCTTTTTTCCTTCATCGATTCCGCGATATTCTTTGTTGCCAACAATGGTTTTCCGCTTGATTAGTGATTTCCAAAACCATGGTAACACGAACACCGTAGAGCAAAGTGCCCATACAATAGATAATAAGATGATTACTACTAACATATTTTTTTCCTCCTATAATAATAGATAGATGGTCTACAAGTTACATCTATATTCAACTAACATTTCTGTTAGGAATAAAGAAATTAATAAGATTATAACAACGTGAATCGTATTTATTTTACCATACTTTACATAAAATAGCAATATCAATCTAAAATTTAAATCAATAATGTATATATAAAAATTATATTACATTTTTATAAAAATACCTTTATTATGGGGTCTCTACTTCTGTACTTGTTCCAGCTTCATTTGTTGGTTTCTCAGATTCTTTAGGTGTCGTACTTGGAGATACACTTGGTGTTACTGTCTCATTTCTATTCTCTACAACGTTATTCATATTTTGAACCGTATTCGAAGTATTAATTGAATTAGTAGTATTAGTCTTATTCTCTACTTTATTTGAAACTTTATTTGAAACTTCATTTCTAACAACATTTTCTGTTGAAGTAGTATTTCCAGAACTTGGCCAATTATCTCTTTGAGGCTCTTCAGTATCAATTTCTTTATCAGTTCCATTTATAGTTCCAGAATTATTTCTATATGTTGATCTTTCATCAACAACAATTGGTGTACCAACATGAATCTCACAATCCCTAGGCACAGTTCCCTTTACAAAAAACTCTGTATATGTATCTGTACAACCTGTAGTAGCCTTCTCTCCACTCACATTACATATCGTTGCAACTTCAACCTTTGACGGTCTTTCAAATGTAGCACTAGCCAAACCAGAATGAATCCTTGTCATAACATTTGCCCATATCAAACCAGCTGGATTCTTTTTATTAAAATTAACTGTCTCATTTTTATCATATCCATACCAACATGTTGCTGTATAATATGGTGTAAATCCGCATAACCATCTATCATAGTTTTCATCAGTAGTTCCAGTCTTAGCAGCAACATCAACTCCATTTATTTTACAATAAGTTGCCGTTCCCTTTGAACCTAATACAGGTTGAGTCAATAACTCTTTTAAAACATAAGCTACTTCCTCAGAAAAAACTCTACGTTTTTCTTGCTTATTCTTAACTAATCTCTTACCATTCTTTCTTGTAATCTCAGTATAAAAAGTAGGTTCTATGTACTCTCCATCATTAGCAATTGTACTATAAGCACCAGCCATCTCTAATGGACTAATTCCTTTATCTAATCCACCTAATGCCAAAGATAAATTATTATCTTTATCTGTTAATGTAGTGATTCCCATCTTCTTCATATACTTAATTGAATTCTTAGGTTTAAGCTCTTCCATAATCTCAACAAAAGGTACATTTTGTGAGGACTCTACAGCCCTTCTAACTGTAACCATTCCTAATGGTTTATTATAATCCTCTGGATGATAACCTCCTTCGAAATCCTTTTCAGTATCATCAACCAAAGATGCACAAGTAATTATTTCTTTATCAATTGCAGGTGCAAGTATCGCAATTGGTTTCATAGCTGATCCTGTTTGTCTAACACTTTGCGTAGCTCTATTTAAAGGTCTAGCTTGTGTTTTCTTTCCAAGTCCACCTGCACAACCAACAACTTGACCAGTTTTGTGATCCATTATAACCATTGCTGCTTGTGAAGGATCTCCTCCAGCATTAGAAGCTAATTGATATTTCTTTTTTTCAAACTCTTTTTCAATTTCAGCCTGAACCTTAGAATTTTGCGTTCCTTGAATTGTAGCACCTGCATTTTCTAAATAATTATTAGCAAAAGTTTTAGAAATTTTATATTTATCCGCAATCTTTTCAGTTACTTGATTAATTAAAGCATCAGTGTGATATGAATAAACTCCACTTCCAGTTTCAATAGTTCCCTTCTTAAAGTTTAAACCACTATCAACATTCTTACACGCATTTTCATAATCCTCATTACTAATCTTATTCAAATCTTTCATCTTAGATAAAACCACTTTTGTTCTCTTCTTAATTTTCTCACTATCAGTTTTATCTGAAAATGGATTATATGAATTAGGCGAATGATTTATACCAGCCATAAAAGCGCATTCCTCTAAAGACAAATCTTTAACAGATTTACTAAAATAATATTGTGCACCGGCTTCGACTCCATAAGTATTCGGACCAGCATAAATAGTATTTAAATATGCCTCTAAAATCTCTTCCTTAGACGCACAACTTTCCAAAGTAGAAGCTCTCCACCATTCATTAACTTTTCTTGAAATTTTATCTGAAGAATCACCAGTCATATTTTTAACTAACTGTTGAGTTATCGTACTGCCTCCAAAAGATGATGAACCAAAATGTATAATATATGAACCAATGGCAGCAGCTGTTCTTTTAACATCAACGCCACCATGAGAGTAATATCTCTCATCCTCTATTGAAATATATGCTTCTTTCAAATTATCAGGAATCTGATCTAAAGAAACTTTTATTTTTCCCTTCTCACTTCCTAAACTAGCAATTGTGTTCCCATCTGAATCTAAAACAATTGAATTCTCATTTAAAAGCATATCCTTTGCTAAAGACTTCCATCTATGTGTACTTATTATTAATCTGATTATTAAAAACAACACAAGCACACATATCAAGAATAAAACTATTCTTTTTAAAATCGGATGTTTTTTCTTTTCAGGTATTTCCTTATCATTTTTAATTTTTTTATTATTATTTTTATTCTTATTATTCCTCATTCTCTTCACAGAATCAGGAATATCTGAATCTTCAATTTCTTCTCTATATCTTCTCGCCATCTTCATCACCTTCTTTTAAATATTTTTTAGTATATCACAAATTATGTTAAAGGTAAATGAACTGACAACTGGATAAATAATTATTACAATATTTCATCAACAACATCATTTAGCCCAATCGGTGTAACCTGATTCTCTTTTAAGATACTTAATAAATTATCAATCACACTTTCATTGTTTGTTACATTGTATATATTTTCACTTTCTTTTAATTTCTTATCATTAAAATATTCCGTCTTAACAATCTCAACGCCATATGTTCTCTGATTTTTCTTTATATTCTTAGCAATTTTATAATATTCAAGTTCAATCCTATTACTATCGCTTTCCTTTAATTCATCCTTGTTTAAAATTACATCTGCATAAAATTTTCTCATGCGTACCTCCTTATTCCGCACTCAACTATACAGGCATTTCAAGCACTTGTCAAACACAACAATACTGCCAATTTCGACACCATTTGACTTGAATTTAGTAATTTCACGTTAATAATAAAAAAACAGCTAACATTTTAACAAATTTTTTTAAGAATTTTATCACAATTTGACGAACACTTTTTTTGAATTTATTAAGAAAAGCAAAATACATATTAAATTTTTAAATCACCGCGCAGCGACCAAAGGAACGAAACGCAAGTGAAGCAACTGCGATTGAAGCATTCTACCCGGTTTTAAAATAAAAATGATACATTTTTATTTTAAAATTCCGAGGAATGCGACAGCAAGGTGTGAAAAAATTAATATGTATTTTGCTTTACAAATAACTAAAAAAATGGGAGGTGCATTCACCCCCCTAAAAACAAAAACTATAAGTTACCTTAAAATGTGGCCTTTAGCCAATTTAATCCTCTTTTTGACTTTGGCAGTCTTAACCCTCCGGATAGGTTCCATCTGCCATGTAAGCCAAAATAAAGCAAGATTAATCAGATAACTCAACAAGCTCACCACATTAAACTGTGAAAGTAACAAAATCGTTAGCATACCCAACACAAGCCATCTGATTCCTTTTGATGAACACATCACCTGTGCAATCAGTATGCAAAACAAACCTTCTACGACATGCGCCAGCATGCTGTTGGACGATGTCAGGCCTAAGACCTCCACAATCTTGTTAAAACAGCACCAAACAACCATCCACAATAACGCTACTAATAATTTTGCTTTTAATGAATTCCGCATACAGAATCCCTCCTTATAAAAATTTTTTATACCTTAATTATACCAAATACAAATAATTATTTCAACAACAGCCTTTTACCATCCTATTATTAATTATAAATATAATATTTTTTCTGCAATAGTAATTGCAATATTTATAAAGGAAATTTTTATATTATATTTTTGAATCACCGCGCAGCGACCAAAGGAACGAAACGTAAGTGAAGTGACTGCGATTGAAGCATTCTTTAGAATGCGACAGCAAGGTGTGAAAAAATTAATATAAAATTTTCTTTAAGATTGTTTATAATAGAAAAGAAAACTAGCCACCCGTATCAGAATACGAGTAGCTAGCCCCCGACATAATTTAAAAATTGATATTGTGTTTCTTTATGAACTCCCTCAAGAAATTCTGGTAAAGTTCACTTTCCAAATTATCAATCTCATCAGTTGCATAGTACCTCCGGCTGAATAATGTCTGTGCATTATTCTCACTCGACATAGAAATCAGCCTGTAATGTACAAAGATAAGACAATCATCTTTCAGAGAAGCAATCAAGATGTCATCACCCAAGTGCAATTCACAAATATTCTTTGAATATTTCTTTCCATCTTGAGTTATAACCATCATTGCTCTCCTTGCGGTCTGCATGTCGCCTGTAAAGAGCTGATTGCCAATCTTCCGAGTCGGATACAGTGAAACAATGCCATCAGAATTCTTTGATTGGCACTTTTTCTCCGGCTGTTTGAAAAACAGTACATTAACACCTTTCAAGTTAGCATCAAGTGCCATTTCTTTATCAGAAGTTAATAATACGATATTCCTCTTATGTTCGACGCAAAACTTGATAATGCAAGCATCTGGTGTTTTTTCCGTTTCTGGAATCTGTACCAATTCATATGCTTCACCATGCTCAATTGCATGATTCATTATGAATCTGGCATCATAACCATCGGAATCTTTTCCTTTCTGCAGCATCTGAAGTTCATGGATTGTTATGCTGGTAAGCACTACCTTGAACTCTTCAAGTTCAGGATCCTCACCAATCTTTTTTAAGACCGCTCTCATGTTTTTAACACTTGTAATAGACGCATCTATCACAAATTTAACACCGGGCTTAAATGTCTTCCGAATAATATCCTCGAAGCCAGCTGGTTTCTCAACAATGTAATCACGAAAAACTTGTTTAAGTTTCTCCACTTCCGGAGTTTCCGCAATCACATCATCCTCATCACCGAAAATTTTCTTAAAAAAGATCCGAACTCTGTTAAATAAACAATTAATAACTCCTCCTGTTTCTTTCTTATAATGTGCATAACTATTATTTAGCATATTTTGCCTCCTTTTTAATAGTCCTAGTTGATAGTTACAATTTTTAAATCATATCTCCTTTCTTAAAGATATTTCTTTAATTGCTTTACATAATTTGTGTGTATACTCAAAATTATAATACATTTTTCTAATTTTGTAAACCTTTTAGCATGTGCTTTTATTTATTTTTAACCAATCTAGAAGTAATTTCATAAATTTTATTATTCTTTTTCACTGTTAACATAACGATATCTCCAACATTCTTAGAATATACATATTCTTTTAATTGATTCATACTATCAATCTCAATTCCATCTATTTTTTCAATAATATCCCCTTTTCTCAATTTACTATCTTTTAAAGGTCCAAATTCATCCACTTCCTCAACATAAATTCCATTTTCAAAATTTATATTCGAACTCAAATATGGAATTGCATCTTTGTCATAACCAGAAATTCCTAAATAAGGTTCGTCAAACTCACCTGTTTCTAATAATTTCTTTAATATTGGCTTAACAATATTAATAGGAATAGCAAATCCAATTCCATCAGCATCATCAATTTTCAATGTAGTTATTCCAATAACCTCACCTCTTGAATTAATAAGAGGTCCTCCACTATTTCCTTGATTAATTGTTGCATCAGTCTGTATCACCCCCTCTAAATAAGACTTTTTCTCCTCATCTTCCACCTTTATAGTTCTATTAGTACCACTAATAATTCCAAACGTTACAGTTCTTTGTAACTCATACCCAACCGGATTTCCAATAGCATACGCATTGCTACCAATTCTAACATCATCAGAATCTCCAAGAACAGCTTCTGGCAATTTCTTCATATTAATTTTAATAATAGCCAAATCCAAATCCTCACTAGCCCAAACAACAACACCATTACAAGTAACACCATTTTTTAAAGTAATATAACACGTACTATATTTTTCGCCAGCAACATGCTGATTTGTCAATATATACCCTTCGCTTGAAATTATTACACCACTCCCTAAATTCAAATTTTCTATACTTTTCTCAAGAAAAATCGTACTTCCAATATCTTTTATCTTTGAAATTCCAACCGTACTTTCAGTTATATTCTCAATCACTTCTTCCAAATTAGTCGTATTCTCCGAATAACTCACTCTAGTCGCAACAACATTTTGATCATACATATATCTATGGTTACCTAAAAATAATGTATATGCTAAAATCGTAAAAAACACAGTTAGTATAATAATTAAAAACAATATGTAAATATTATTATTTCTCATTTCAGATGTATACATAAATTTCACTCATACTCAGGGTTAAATTGAGTAATCCTTTCTCCTTTATTTTCAACTATATTTTTTACTTAAAATATAAATAATATTCTTCTATTTTATTTGATTTTTCTTTTACTTTTGTATATAATTCTCATTAAGTAATATCAGATTTTTAAGGAGTACAAACTATGACAAAACAGAATAGTTACAAACTAACAAATCCTCAAAAAAATATATATCAAGTTGAACAACAACTAAGTAATTCAGCAATAAATCATATTGCAAGTTATTTAAAATTTGGTGAAGTATTAAATGCATCTGTTTTATCAGACACTTTAAATAAATTAATAGAAATAAATGACTCATTCAGATTGGTTTTTGAACATGAAAATGGAAATCTAATTCAATATTTCAAACCATATTCTCATGTAGAAATTCCAATAACAACTTTGGAAAACGAAGATATTTCTACATTTATTGAATCTTTCAAAAAATATCAAATTTCACTAGAAAATACATTTGCATTTTTTATTGTCATAACACCAACTTGTTCATATGTTTTCTTTAAAGTACACCACATAATTTCAGACGCTTGGGGAATGACACAAGTAGCAGAACAAATAAAAGAAATTTACAATAAATTATTAAATAATGAAGATTTATCAGGTTATACAAAACCAAGCTATATGAACCTTATAAATAGAGAACAAGAATATTTAAAATCGCCAAATTATGATAAGGATTCAGAATTTTGGAAAAATTACGTAAAACAAATGGAATCATCTAAATTATTTAATGAAAATAATCTATATGACTATTCTGCCAAAAGGTTTGAATACAACCTTGATGATTCTTTGTGCCAAAAAATAAGTACATTCTGCCAAGAACTCAACATCACAGAGTATGCATTCTTCTTAGCAATCATATCTGTTAGCATAAACAAGCTATACAATAAAAGCAATCTTGTCATTGGTACCCCATTCTTAAATAGATTAAAAAAATATAATGATTTAAATTCAACAGGGCTATACGTCTCTACATTGCCCTTATATGTGTCAGTTTCAGACGAAACCGACTTTGTTTCATTGTGCAAAAAAATCTCTAATACAAATTTTTCTATCTTCAGACACGCAAGCTTTCCATTTAGTAAAATACAAAAAATGTATAATGAAACAACACATTCAACAACAAAAATATTTGATATTGGTTTTTCATATCAAATTAATAAATTAAGTAATAATCTAAATTCCGTAGATAAAGGATTTTGTAATTGGATTTTTCTAAATCAACAAAATCAACCATTAAACATACATATTTCAACAGTAAATAACTATCCAGTTGTTATGTATGATTATCTAACATCATGTTTATCAGACAATGCAATTCAGAAAATAAACAATTCTGTGATAAACATAATAAAACAAATAGTATACGAAAAAGCAACCGAAATTTCAAAACTAAATATATTACTAGACACTGATATAAAACAACTTCAAAAATTCAATTCATCAGGTAATGTACAAGTTCCAAACATTTCAGTAATTGATATATTCAATGAAATTGTACAAAAATACCCAACAAGAACTGCATTAATTTGTGGAGATAAAACAATTACATATCAAGAATTAAATAATAAAATAAATACACTTGCTAACATATTAAAACAAAGTAACGTTACTGCAAATGACAGGATAATTTTAATATTAGATAAAAGCATTGAAATGATTGTCTCTATGTTCGCAATCATGAAAGTTGGTGCATGTTATATTCCAATTTTATCTGACGAAAGTGCAACAAGAACAAACTATATTTTAGAAAATTGTGAACCTAAATGCATACTTACCCACAAAAACTATGACAAAAAATTCAATTTAGAAAAAAACTGCATTAACCTAGATAACATTAATTTAGACAAAAACTTATCATATATAGAAAAAAAATTGAATCCAAATAGTATTGCTTACATCATCTACACATCTGGATCAACAGGTAATCCCAAAGGAACTATGGTAATGCACAAAAATATTGTAGGCTTAAAAACATCTATTGAAAATGACTCCATATTAAAAGCAACAGAAAAAGATATATCAATGTCCTTATTAAAATACTCATTTGACGCATCAGGCATTGATATTTATACAGCATTATTATTTGGAGGTACACTTTTATTAGTTGAAAAACAAGATGAACTTAATCCAGCTAAAGTACTAAAACTAATCGAAAAACATAAGGTTACACGTTCATTCCTAATTCCTAAATGGTTAGAACACATTGCAGTTCAAGATGCGAAAGATTCATTTGATTTAAGCTCTTTAAGAATTTTAGGAACTGGTGGTGAAATTCTAAAACCTTATATTCTAAAATCATTATTAGACAAATATAAAAATTTAAAAATATTAAACCTTTATGGACCGACTGAAGCAACAATGTTCACAACCGTAAAAGTTATTACAAAAGAAAATATAAAACAAAACTATTCTTCAATAGGTAGACCTATATTCGGTAGTAGACTTGGAATAGTAAATACTTATAACAATTTTATGCCAATTAATACACCTGGTGAACTTATAGTTTATGAAGACGACTCCTCTATTCAGAATATTGCAAAAGGATATTTAAACCTACCAGAGCAAACTAAAAAAAGATTTGTAAAAATACTTCACCCTTTATTGAATAAAGAAGTTATAGCATATAAAACAGGTGACGTAGCAAAAATAAATTCAAATTTAGAAATAGAATTTATTGGCAGAACAGATGACATGGTAAAAATAAATGGTGGATACTTAGTAGCTTTAAACGAAGTTGAACAAAAATTAAGACAACTACTAGGAAATGATTTTGACATCTGCCCTGTTGCAATTCCATATCAAAATACAAAAATAATAGTTCTATTTATTCGTAGTTCAAATTCATCAATTTCACTAGAAAATATCAAAATATACATAAATAGAAATATATCATTTTATATGCGACCTAAAAAAATCATTGAAATCGCTGACTTCCCACGTACTACATCTGGAAAAATAGATAAAAAAACATTAGCCGAATTAGCAAAAGATTATATTAATAATCATAAGAAAAAAATAATCTTGCCAAAAAACAAAATTGAACAAGAAATATATAAAGTTGTCGCTCATTATACAGACGTTCAAGAATTTTCAGTAACAGATGATTTTATGGATGATTTAGGAATAGATTCTTTATCTCTAACTTCAATTTATATAGCCTTAGAAAAATATAATTTAAACATTCAAGATTTATATAACAACCCAACAATTCAAGAATTAGCAAAATATATTTCTAATAAAGAAAATAACGGAAAAAATTATTCTATAAATCTTGACAATATAAATAAAGCAATTATTCAAAACAATGTAAAACCAATTAATATATCAAATGTATTAATAACAGGTGTTACAGGATTTTTGGGAATTCATTTAGTACATGAACTTCTTCTAAATCCAAATGTAAAAAAAATATATTGCATTATTAGAAATAAAATAAATTTACCTGCTAAAAAAAGATTTACAAATATGATATCCTCATATTTCCCACCATCTGTGAAACTTTCAGAACTAATTGACGAAAAAATTACCATCTTAAATGGTGATATTACACAAGAATACTTAGGATTAGATGAACAAACTTACAACTATTTGCAAAGTAAAATTACATGCGTTATAAACTCAGCAGCAAACGTAAAACACTTTGTAAAACCAGCTCAAATAAAAAAAGATAATGTATATAGTGTTGACAACATAATAAAATTCTGTGATAAAACAATAACTCTTGCACATATATCAACATTGTCAATAGCAGGATTTGTAAGCTCAGACTCGAAAGACAAAACATTTGACGAAAACACATTATACATAAATCAAGATTTAGAAAATAATCCTTATTTGCTAAGTAAATTTGAAGCAGAAAAAAACATATTAATCGCGACAAACACTCAGGGATTAAATGCTGTTATCTTCCGACTTGGAAATATTATGCCAAGAAAATCTGATGGTAAATTCCAAGGTAACTACACTCAAAATATATTTATGTCAGCATTAAATTCAATTATAAAATCCGGAGTAATAGCCAAAGAACTAAACAATCTCCCAATTGAATTCAGTCCTGTTGATGAATGTGCAAAATTTATTGTAGAGTTACTTTTAGCAAATAATAAAAATTCAATTTATCATATTTTAAGCAATAAAGAGCTTACAATTTCTGAATTAAGTAAAATATTAATCGAATTGGGATATAACTTTAAAAATGTAGATTATAATTCATTTATTGAAAAAATTTCTGAAAATTCAGATGAATATACAAAAGAATATATTTCTAACACTAAACTAAATACATATACTCAAAACCCTACATTATCAGCACTAAAAAAATTAAATCTTTCATGGAGCACAATAGATATTAATTATATAAAAAATATTTTAAAAATAATAAATAAATTTTGAAAGGATAATTTTAAATGAAAGACACTAAAGAAGTAAAAAAATTCAAATTAAAATTCACACTATTTGTATTATTAGTTGATGCAACAACTGTAATTTTAACCTATTACATTATGCCAATAATCCAAGGCTTTCCACCTAACGCAGAGAATATTGAATTCCAAAAAACAGTACTACCTGTAATTCATATTCAACAGTACTTAATTGTATTCATCCTTGGCGCATCGATCCACCTTTTTTCATTCAAATTTTTGATGAAAAAAATTCATGCATACCTAAATAAATTTTACAAACATGAAAAAATAACATACAAAGAAATTTTAGACATTCGAACTAAATGCATAAACATTCCATACCAAGTTTCTATAATACAATTAATTCTTATAGTAGTAATTGGTATAATCTTTAACTTCATTATGCTTGCATCAAAATTAGCGATATTGAAATTCACATTAATGATAATCTCAATTGCTTCAATTATATCTGTTGCAATGCTTATTGGAAGTCAAAGATTTCTATACAAAGTAATAATGACAACATATGAATATACGCATAAATACGAAAAAAATTTGGGATACAGAATAACAAATTCACAAAATCTACTTTTACAAGTAACACCATTTATTGCAGTTGTTCTTATAGTAATTTCATTAATTGGATACTCAAAAACAGTTTCTCAAGAAGGAAGAACAATTGCCAACTACTATAAAGCATATCTTTCAAGCAAAAACATTACACCATCACAAGTAAATACACAAAGTTTAAAAAACATTTTAAAAAGCATACCACTACAAAGTGAAAAAGACTACTACTTTATCATTCCACCTCATGACGAAAACATTTATGTTTCTAAAGAAGGAGAAACACTTAATAATTTCATCTTACAATATAGAAACTTTTTCTATGATGAAAACACAGGAATGCTATATGATAAATACGAATCAGACGAACAACTTTATGCATTAAAACTAGAAGACTCATCAGGAGAAACATGGTATATAGGATTTAAATTTCCTGTAATCGATATAGACCTATTAGTTAACTACTCAGAAATAATTTTCTCAGTTCTTATAGCTTTCTCTATACTGCTATATATATGGTCAAAAAACATTTCAAACAACCTAATTAAAACAACAAACAGCTTAAAAGAAATAGTTACGGCAAACAATGTAAGCGATAACACAGTTTTACCAATAACATCAAATGATGAATTCGCAGATTTGGTTTTCTACTATAATAAAATTCAAGAACTTACAAAACACAACATCGAACAAATTAAAAATAACCAAGACTTATTAATTGAACGTGAACGTCTAGCTTCTCTAGGACAAATGGTTGGTGGAATTGCACACAACTTAAAAACACCAATAATGAGCATTGCCGGAGCTGACGAAGGATTAACACAATTAGTTGCAGAATTAGACGCATCAATTGGAAATCCAATAGTTACAGAAGAAGACTATCATGCAATTGCAAAAGACATGCAAGACTGGATAGATAAAATAAAAGCACATACATCATACATGTCTGACGTAATAACAGCCGTAAAAGGACAAGCAGTCACATTATCAGATAGTCAAGTCTTTCCTTTCACAGTATCAGAACTATTTAAACAAGTTGACATCTTAATGAAACACGAGCTAAAATCTGCACTTGTAACATTAAGAATAAACAATACAGTATCTGATAATGTAACAATCAATGGTAATATAAACAGTTTAGTACAAGTACTAAACAACATGATATCAAATTCAATTCAAGCTTATTCAGGGAAATCTGATGAATTTATTGACTTAATTGCAAATCTGAGAGATAATACTACTATCAAAATAATCGTAAAAGATTATGGTCCTGGATTACCTAAAGTAGTTCAAGAAAACTTATTTAAACAAATGATTACTACAAAAGGAAAAGCAGGCACTGGACTTGGATTATTCATGTCATATTCAAACATAAAAGCTCACTTCCAAGGAGATATGACTTTTAAAACAGAAGCAAATAAAGGAACAGAATTTATTATTACAATTCCTATAAATAAAAAATAATATGAGGTGTGTTTATGAGATTAAGTGCAGTTGAACAAGAGAAATCAAAATACAAAATAATTGCCGTTGATGATGAAATGGGAATTATAGATTCACTAAAAGTGTACTTACGTGATTACTCAATTACAGGAGTAACTGACCCACAAGAAGCAATTGAAAAAGTTAAAAATGAACATTTTGATTTAATGTTATTAGATTATATAATGACACCTTTTCATGGTGATCATGTTGTTGAAGAAATTCGTAAATTCAACAAAGACCTATATATACTATTACTTACAGGTCATAAAGATTTAGCTCCACCATTAGAAACAATAAAAAAGCTAGACATTCAAGGCTATTGTGAAAAAAGTGATAAATTTGATCAACTACTTCTACTTATTGAATCAGGCTTAAAATCAGTTGAACAAATGAATATAATAAAACAAATAAACGAAGAATTAGCAGACTCAAAAGAATTACTAGAAAAATCATACTTAGAAAGTATCGAAGTACTTAGAAGAACAGTTGAAGTTAAAGATGTTTATACACGAGGTCATTCAGATAGAGTTTCAGAATATTCTTTATTAATTGGAGAAAAACTAAATTTACCTCCAGAGCAAATGAAAACATTAAAAATTGGTGCCCTATTCCATGACATTGGAAAAATAGGAATCCCAGATGCAATCTTATTAAAAACAGATAAACTTACAGACGACGAATATTCAGAAATTAAAAATCATCCAGCAATTGGAGCTCACATTCTATCAAATGCCAGCATCTTTGCAGATATAATTCCAATAGTAAAACACCATCATGAAAGATATGATGGAAAAGGCTATCCAGCAAGACTAGCAGGTGAAGATATACCTTACCTAGCAAGAATTGTTGCAGTAGCAGATACATTTGATGCCATGACATCACGTCGTTCATATAGACAAGCCTTAGATTTTGACTATACAACAAATGAAATTGAAAGATGCAAAGGAACACAATTTGATCCAGCAATCGCAGACGTCTTTCTTGAAATATTAAGAACAAATCAAGATAAAATTACAGAAATACAAAAGAAATATCAATAAAAATTAGGGAAAGTTCAAAAGAACTTTCCTATTATATAACGACGTTAACTCGTCGTTATAAATTTGTAAAAAGGGGGTATCTTTTATGGATAAAATTGCACTAATAGCCGACATACACGGCAATCTTTCAGCATTAGAAGCCGTTCTATCCGACATAAAACAAAGAGGCATCACACATATCTATTGCCTAGGCGACATCGCCATAAAGGGTGTTCACCCTAACGAAGTAACAGAATTAATAAAACAAAATTGTGAAGTTGTAATCCGTGGAAACTGTGACCACTTACTTGCACATAACTGCGTTGTACCACTACAAAAATGGACAGTAAACCACATGACACCAGAAAACGTTGAATACTTAGGAAGCTTGCCAATATCACATGATTTTTATTTGAGCGGTCACTTAATAAGAATCTTCCACGCCTCACCATTAAGCATGAAACACATATTCAACCCATTGCACTCAAACGCAGAAAGTAAAGAATATCAAAACTTCGAAATTCTTGACCCAATGCAAATGTTTGCAAATACAAGTTTCATTGGAAAAACTGAAAATGATCCAGTGCCAGACATAATTGGATATGCACATATTCATTCACCAAACATATTTAGATTTAAAAACAAAACAATATTTAACACAGGTAGCGTTGGACTTCCAATTGAAATCGACAATACAGATGAAAACATTGATTCATCACACTTTTCGACAATTTCTTCATATATTATATTAGAAGGTACGTTAAATTCAAAAGAAATATCTAGCTACTCAATCAGTCTTATCCGACTACCTTACAATTTAGAAAAAGAAATTGAAAATTTGGAAAAATCAGATATTCCAAACAAAGAAACCTTATTAAAAAATTTATCAAAAGCAATATCTTAGGGAGGTTATATGTCACCTGATCCCAGTCAAATTAAAGAGACTTTAACTAAATATAATCAAGAACAATTATTAGCCTTTTGGGACGAATTAGATGAATCTCAAAAAGAAAAATTACTAGAACAACTATCTCACATAAATTTCAAAAAAATAGATAGTTTATATAAAACATTGAAAACAATCCCAATTCCAGAAGGAGAAACAATTGAACCACTTGATTACTTCATAAAAAATGAAATTTCAACCAAGGAACGTAGACAATTAGAAAACCAAGGAACAGAAATACTAAAAAGCGGTCATTATGCAGTAATTGCAATGGCCGGAGGCCAAGGAACACGTCTTGGTCATAAAGGTCCTAAGGGAACTTACGAGCTTAATTTAGCGCCAAAAAAATTATCTTTATTTGAGATACTTGCAACAAAACTTTTGCAAGCAAATAAAAGATATAGCATCACTATTCCCTGGTATATCATGACAAGCGAAACAAACAATAATGACACAATAAAATTTTTCGAAGCCAAAAATTATTTTGGATATCCTAAAGAAAAAATTCACTTCTTTATCCAAAATAAATTACCACTTGTTGATAAAAACGGAAAAATACTTTTAGCAGAAACATATCAAGTTAATGAAGCATCTAATGGAAACGGAAATTTATTCGAATCATTAAAATCTTCAAACATGATTGCAGACATGAAATCACAAGGAATAAAATGGGCATTTGTATCAGGAATTGATAACATCCTAGTAAAAGTCGCTGACCCTATATTCCTTGCGCTAACAATAAACAATAATACTCAAATTGGAGCAAAAACAATTTTCAAACAAGATCCATATTCAAATGATTGGGTATTTTGTAAGAAAAACTCTAAACCAGCGATGCTTGGATATGAGCGAATTACAGATGAACTCACAAACGCACAAACAAACGGCAAATTTTTATATAGAGAAATAAACATTCTATGTCACCTATTCTCAATTGAAGCCATAGAAAAAATTTCTAACCTAACTCTTCCCTATCACAGAGCAACAAAGAAAAACACTTATATAAACGATGAAGGAATGAAAATTGTGCCAGACTCCCCTAACTCTTACAAATTCGAAACTTTCATCTTTGACTCATTTAAATATTTTGACAACATAACTTTACTTAGAGTCCAAGAAGAAAAAGAATTTGCACCAATAAAAGACCCTGTTGGAATTTATAGTCCAGCAACGGCAACAAGATTATATTTAAAAGAAGAATTTAATTAGCCCCTCCAGAAAACTCTGGAAGGGCTTTATTAAAACCTTATAACTACATATTCTCTGCCTTTCTTGGCACGTATTCATCATACAACGCTCTTAGTTCTTGTACATAATGGTCAATATCATTGGCACTAATCTCTTTGTCATACTGTTTCAATTTCTCTTCAGGAATAGATGAAACCAAACCAGAATCTAATCCATATATCCTCTCTCTCATATAGCCAACTCTATCATCAGTTTCATACCAATAAACAATATACCAATTCTTATCAATATTCTGATTTAGAAAAATTCTAAAAGCAGTATTCTCTGAAATCTCTACAATCTGAATATCAAAAGCATATTCCGCTACATCTTTACTATCCTCACATCCGCCATTATCCTGTGAACACTCAATTGCAGTTTTTAAATCAGGAATTCCACAATATTTTTTCTCATCTTTCACAAAAATAGGATATCTTAATGATTGATCTTCAGTTGGTATTGAAAAATACTCTTCACTTGTGTCAATAATATAATCTACTTTATTTGCTACTTTTGAGAAAACAATCCACGGATTTGTAACAGAAGATGAATAAAATAAATAGTACATATCATTTTGGTCATTTAATATCTTATCATAGTCCATTTCTTTAACAGTACCACTAGGAAATCTATATGAACTACCAATCTGACTACCTAAATAGTAAAAATAGAAATCTTCTTTACAACGTACTAACGTAGAATCTTGTAAAAATGTACGAATATCATCCCATTGTACATCAGTACCATATAAGTCTAAGTATGGATTGTCTAGTTTAATTTCTTCCACGTCTTCCTGTGACATAACATACTTGCTTAGTTCCCTGCTTTTATACCAGTTACCATACACAAAAATGGAATGTCCATCTGTATAAAACGAAATATTCTGGTGTACTTCACTCATACGATAGTCACCTCTATATAAGGCTATTGCTACCCCATTTTCGCAATCTTCATTTTTAGATATAACCATTTTTGTATCTTTTCCTGTATAGATTGCTGATATTCCTGCTTCCGATTCAGCTACCTTCTGCATATCTTTTTTAATCATTTTTGGTATTGCAGATTCATATGTATAGTTCGTGAAATTTTTAGGTTCCATATTAAGTTTTGTAATTACATCTGCATAGCTTCTTTCGATATTTTCATTTTCCCGCACACTATTCTGAATTTTCGCCTGCATAAAAGCTAAGACAATATACAGTGCAATAAGTATAGTCACCACTACTAAAGCCCACGCATTTTTCTCAACAAATCCTTTTTTATTCATAGTCTTCACCTCATCATGTTTGCTTTGTTATTTAGTTACCCAGTTACAATAAGTTTTAATACTCCTTTCTAGGAAAAAGTTTCCTTTATTTTTAAAGCATTTGTATACATAATTATATCATCATATTAGCACAAGCGCAAGCGACCAAGCTTATAATTACATTGATTTCACCGTTTTTACTATTTATTATATATTTATTAATTTCTTTACATTATGTTAAGTGTGTGTTATAATAAATTTTACCTAAATATCGGTTATCCTCTATAAGCAACATTGGAAACGACACATTTAGAGTAAAAATAATTTTAGGAGGATTAAAATTATGAGTAAAAAATTACGGTCACTTTTATCTTTTATTGCTAGTACATGTATTGGACTATTAATTCTTGCCTATATGACCCGAAATATCACCACTGTTATAAGCACTGGATTGATTGTTTATACGATATTATTCACTTATTTGATTTTTGAACTAATCAATAGTGAAAAAGAAAACAAAAAACTTCAGGAACAAATCAATCAACAAAAGAATTATAACAGGCAAATCAGTCAAAATATCTGGGATCTAGAGCAATGGAAAACTTCAGTTTACGCTGTTGTACCTGATATTGATGAAAAACTAGAAGAAAACAAAGCACGTGATATTGCAAGTAAATTCGATACCACATACAGACCACTGGCAAAACTCGTAATAGACTTTTCAGACTTCGACAAATATTATGAAGGTGTACGCGCCTACAATAATCTCCCACCTAGAGCTAAATTACTTGTATCTATCAATATATCTCAAATACAAGAAAACTATCAAAAAATGCTTAATACACAAATGGTAGTGGCTCTTAACCATATAAATCATGGTCTTTCAAAATACAAACCGGTAGCAGGAGACTATGATAACTGGCAAAGACTGATAGACTATTACGAAAACTTGCCAATGTCTGTACAACAAGAACTGGAAACAAATAAATACATTTTAATAAAAGATTTATATGATGGTTTTGTAGCATCAAAAGATGACAAACTTTATAAGGAATCTATTGGCTAAACCGTAATTACTTACCGCCCACATTGCAATTTCGTGGACGGTTTCTCTATTTTATATTTAATTTCTTATACTTCCAAAATCAAATAAATTTATTTACTATTCATATTCCAATACTAGTCCTCATAGTCTTTACTTTATGTAAACATTATGCTATAATTAATTTTGCCTAAATATCGATTATCCTCTATAAGCAACATTGGAAACGACATATTTAGAGTAAAAATAATTTTAGGAGGACGTAATTATGGGAAAATTACGGAAATCAATTTCAATCATTATTAGCTTTTTAATGGCACTTGTTGGAACAATTAGCGTACAGGCAGCTAGCGCATCAACAGACATCTCACCTACTCCAGGCAAATCAACTATTGTTGTAACCAGTTCACTTTCCGCCAGCGGAATAATAATTCTTATTTTAATCTTACTATTAACTATCTCAATAATTATCAACAGTTGGTTTGTAAGAGTCTTTTTCAGGCACAAAGAAAAATTTGATAACTTACATTCCAAAATGTGTACAGTGCAAACCCAGAATAAAAATCTAAAAGCAAAAATAGTATCTTTAGAAAAAAACATAAATTTTTTAGATAACTGGAAACAGCAAGCAATTGAAACAGACGCCACTATTGAATCAAAAGTAATGGCAACTCAGAGCAGACAAATGGCTGAAGAATTTGATGCAAAATATAGTGATCTTATAAATCTCACTGTTTCCGCTAAAAACTTTACAATTTTTAAAACTGCTTACCAAACATATGAGAACTTGCCGGAAACATCGCAAGATGATATAACAACTGATATAGAAGCAATCAAAAAGAAATACAAATCTTCTAAAAAGCTTAAAGTCAAAGAAGTTACAGATATTATCAATGAAGCGTTGTCACTATACAAGCCAACAAGAAGCTACAGAAAAAATTGGGATAATATTGTGGAATACCTCAAAAAAATCCCAAAAGAAATTAAAGATGAAATTGATAAATCAACTATAGCAACTGTATATAAAAATCAAAGATTAGCATATGGTAAAAAATAGTTTGCTCCCTCTCTGCAGGTATCTCTGTGGAGAGGGTTTTCCCTTTTATTTGCCAATAATGACGAAGTTTTTATCACAGCTATATTGGCAATTATTGTTTTAAATATTATAAAAAATCTCTATCCACATTCAAATTTACAAATTTTTACTTTACATTATGTAAACATTATGATATAATTGAATTTACCTAAATATTAAACTCCTCTTTAAGCACCACTGGGATGACATATTTAGAGTAAAATACTTTTTAGGAGGACGTAATATATGAGAAGATTACGGAATTTCATGTCACTGTTAATTAGCTTTCTGGTAGTTATGGTAACACCTGTTCAAGCTGCAACAAATGAGAATGCGGTTCACACAAATACAGATTTATTATTAATCGTATTACTCATTTCAGTAACCACAAACATTTTGCTTATCAAAGTATTTGTAACCGTTAATCACAATGCTAGCAAAACTAACAAAACATCCACTCAAACCAGTCTTGAAAACTCTGAATTAAAAGCATTAGTAACTCAGTTAACAAGACAGGCTCAGTCTTTAGAAAGCTGGCAAAAAAGTGTAAAAAGAGCTATCCCCAATATCGACGACCTTGTAGCCAATGAAATTGCCAAAGAAAATGCTAAAAGCTTTGACTGTGCACTCAGTAAAGTCTTAACAGCAAAACCATCAGCAAAAAGCTACAACACATTCAAAACAGCTATTGAAAATTATAATAACTTGTCAGAGAATGTGAGAAAATACATATCTACAGACATTACGTTAGTAGAAGAAAAAATGGAGATTGCTAAGAAATGTTACATACATTCAGCAACACATTATCTCACCAGAGTAATTCACTACCATCCAGTAGGATCTGAATACTCCAAATGGGAAAAGGCACTTAACTATTATAATAATCTTCCATTAGAGATTCATGCTGAATTAGACAAAACTTTAACAAATGACTTTTTGTCGATGCATCAGCTTGCAGTAGCTGATTACAACTTTTTAAAGTTGTTAAACAAAGCATAATGCCGTAATAAAGGCTCTCACAGAATTTATCTGTGAGAGCCTTTCTCATTGTAAAAGTTTATATTTTTTCCGTCATCAGGTTGGAAAAGAATTAAACTTCAACACCAAGATTTTGATTAGAATGTTTATATTACAAGGCAAAAGTGAAGAAACTTCCGCAGTCGTACGAGTGTACGTCGAGGAAAGTTTCTCCACTTTTTTATATTAATAATTATGCCCTTTTCCGTCATCAGGTTGGAAAAGAATTAAATTTTAGCAGGGCACCAACTACCTAAAAGGTAAGGGAGCGTATGTGGATACGTGACCGCGTTTTAGGTAGTTGGTAACGCCGATAAAATTCTAATTATTTTTCAACGCTTAAAAATTAATATACGTCGTAGGATCAACATCATTACCATAACCTGAAGCCCTCCTAATCTCAAAATGTAAATGATGTCCTGTTGAATTACCATGGTTTGGATCGCTAGTAGGATCACCACCCTCAAGACCAATAACCTGACCTTGAACAACACAATCGCCCTTCGTCACATTGATTTGAGACAAGTGAGCATAGAAACTATAAACAATCTCGCCATCAATCACATGTTTTATCTCAACACAATTACCAAATCCATTTTGAACTCCAGCCCATGTTACTTCACCACTTGCTACAGCTAATACATCAGCATGATGATCACCAGCTATATCAATACCTGTATGTTTCTTAACAACACCAGTTGTAGGATGTTTTCTAGTACCATAAGTAGAAGTAATTGTGTACTTACAGCTCAAAGGTAAGATAAACTTATGTTTCTGATCTTCTGAAACTGTTTTAGAATTCTCAATCATCAACTGTAATCCTCTAGGGTCTACCCATTTATGACTTTCTGCAGTCTTAGAATAATTTTGTTTCAAAATACTTCTATCAAATTTATCAACTATGCCATCCTCATTCAAATCATACATTGACTTTTGAGCTCTATTATCATCAGTTATTGTACCATAGTTATCAACAATAGTTGTTAAATCACTAATTTCAATCTCACCATTTTCATCAAGATCACCAGCATAGATATTAATATCATCTACAGTCACATCTTCTCCAGCCTTTACAATAATATTTGTTAATCTATACTCTAAGTAAGATTTCTTAACTACAACAATATCATATTCATCAGCCTCTAAATCTAAGCTAAATGTACCATCAGGATTAATTTGAATTTCTTTAATTATCTTTCTTGGATCATCAGCATCATTCTCATCTCTTGTATCCTGAGATTTATAAACTTTAATTGTTGCACTTTGTTTTGTCTGATCTTTAGCTTGTGTAATTACTTTACCAGAAATTGCAGACATTCTATGAATTTTTACTGTATATTCTTTAGTTTTTCCACTTATTGAAGTTACAGTTACTTTAATAACTTTATCTGCAGAATCGCTCATATCAATTATCTTAGAATTGCTTCCTCTTGTAGCAGTATTTCCATCAACTGATACGAAAGCCAATACTTGATTAGCAATTGCATCTAAGTTTACCTTAGTTTCTCCAGCTTTAACACTAACTTCATAAGTAGTATCATCTGTCATACTAGCAACATGATCATTAGCTTTAACTTCTTTAAGTGTAACATCATCTATAGCATTACTATCTTTCTTAACAATATACAATGTATGTTCAAGTTCATCTCCTGCACCATTCTTAGCAGTAATTATAACTTTTGTAACATCATCTGGTAAATTAACCTTTTCCTTAGAAGATTTTACTCTATAAATTCCATTGTCAATCTTAATCTGAGTAGTACTTGATGAAGAAATACCTTCAACCATACTATTTAACTTATCATTATCAACTTTAGCAATATAGATTCCATCAGGTTCTTTTGCAATAATATTATCATCAACTTTAATAGTTAATTGTAAATCTTCCAAATCTTCTATTCCATTAACCTCAGTTAATGTTAATTTATAAACTTTTTGTACATAATTTGGATCAGTAGGATCTAATCCATTAGAAGCTATAATTGTAATAACTTTTCCATTAGTTGCAACATCATATCCCATGTAATCATTTTCATGTAATGTTCCATTATTTCCAGCAATTGATACATATTCATCTGTTGCATATAAGATAGCTTTCAAGTTAACATTTGTTGTACCTTTTACAATATCAATTGTGAAGTTTTCATTATCAACTCTTGTAGCTTGTCTGTTGTTAACAAATACAGATTTTAATTCAAGCTCACTAGGTTCACGATAAATATTTACTAGATATTGTTCAACTGTTCCATCAACTGCAGTTATCTTAACAATAATCTGTTTCTCAGTTAAGTCACCCATTACAATTGTCTTAGTATTTGTTCCCCTAGCATCTCTGTTTCCATCAACACTTACTTTAGAATATGGATATTCAGCATTAGCAGTTATATCAATTGTTGTAGCATCCCTCTTAATAAATGTTGTATATGTACCATCAGGTTCTGGTGTAATTACACCTTCTGTAACAGCTCCAGTTCCAGCAATAATCTCTCTAACTTTGCTGTTATCTATATCTTCTGTATCTTTAATAATAAATACTTTATATTCTTGTTCATCAGAAGCACCATTTTTAACTGTAACTGTAGCAGTTGTTACACCATTCTTCAAGCTTAAGTTCTTTTGACTTGAAGGATAATCATAATCAGTTTCGCCATTATCATCTTTTATCTTAACTTTTGATGTTTCTGAAGAAATTCCAGCCCATAATGAACTATTATCTTTATCAGCACTTACAATCTTTACGTAATTTCCATCAGTATCTTGAGCAATTTCTTCATCATCAATTTTAATAGTTACTTTTAAGTCATCTAATACATCAGGTTCTTCAACCTCATTAATAATCAATTTGTAATCTTTCTCTTGATCAATTTCATTTTCAAACATTGCTGTTACCTTAATTGGAACAACCATATCTGCAATTGAACAATTATTATAAGTATTTTCTGATTTAGTCATTGCGTTGCTTCTAATACTTACATACTCATCAGTACTGCTTGCAATAGCTTTAATTTCAGCTAAAGTTGTACCTTTCTTAACATCAATCTTAAATGTAGTATCATCAACTCTAGTTGCAATTCTTCCATCTAAGTACACTTTATCTAATCCTAAGTTATTAACTTGTTTATGAATTGTAAGTGTACAGGTTCTTACAGTACCGTCAAGAGCAGTTACCGTAATAGTTTTAACAACATCACCAGTTTCAGGTAATATAATTGTCTCCTCTAATTGTCCTACTTTAACTTCACCACCCATAGTTACAGTTGCTAAAATATTTGATAACACAATCTTAACATTTGCAGTTTTTTCAGAAGCTTTTACTGTAGTCTCATAATTTCCATTACTATCTTCAATAATATGTTTCTTATTTACTTCTAACCATTGAATCTTAGTATCATTTGATAAACGTACAAACATAATATTATAAGTCTTTGTAACAGTGCCATCTTGAGAAGTTATTACAATAGGAACTGTAACAGTTGAACTATCTAGGTCTAACTTAATATGTTCTCTAGATTCTTTTACCTTCTCATCAGTATCACCAATTCTTATACTTGCAAATTCATTTTCTGAAATAGCCTCTATAAAAGCACTATCCTTAGTTTTACCTATTGATATTACACAAGTAGGTACAGAATCTTTATCTTCAAATCTATCAATAATATCAATTCCATCGACATAGATGTGACTTGCATTAGCATTGTTAGATTTTCTTAATAACTTAATTGTATATTCTATTGCCTTGCCAGACTCTGCAGTAGCAACAACAGTTATATCTACTTCTTCTTGATCTTTTACTGAAATATTATTTATAGCAATAATATGTTTTCCAACATTCTCTCCAGATTTCAAAGTAGTATATATACTATTAGCTTCAATTGATAAGTTTACAGAGTCAACATCTCTTGATAAATATTCAGTATAAGTATGAGTAGCCTCATCATAGTTTGCAACAACACTATCACCATTCTTAACGACCTTAATAGTTGGGTCATCAGAAACTATATTAATTTCTAACTCTTTAGTAATTACAGGTGTATTACTATCTTGAGCTTGAACATTGATATTTAAAACAATCTTTCTAACTCCATCTTTGAATGTAACAGTTGCAGCTGCTGGAGTTATCTGCCATTCCTTACCATCACCGATTTGGATCTTAGCATGTTTCTCAATAGCGCTAACATCAATCTTAGCATCTTGAGTAGGTTCGCCTTTATCTAGTATAGTCGTTACATATCTTCCATCAATCTCTGGAACCTCTACATCATCAACTTTTACACTCTCAATGGTATTATCAGTTGATTTCTTAACAATCTTGATATGGTAAACAACTTTTTCACCATTCTCTGCCGTTACAATTGCATCAACACTAGTAATCTCATTAGCAATATCAACTGTCTTAGCCAATGTCTTAGTTTGAGTTTCACCAGCTATTTCAACAGTAGCTGCATCATTAGTTGTAGTTACCATTATAGTAGCTTCTGTATCAGTTCTCTCAATATATTTAGTATATGTATTTGTAGTATCATCAACCTCATCAGCATTTTGATTATTAATTAATATTGTACAGCTTGCATCTTGAGATTTTCTTTCAATATATACATTAAATGTATTTGTTACTTTTCCATCTTGAGAAGTTATTGTAACAACAACAGTTGTAATCTTCTCATTACTTAAAGTAATATTTCTTGTACTTTCTCCTTTTTCTGCATCAAAACCACCAATTGATACTTTAGCATATTTATTTTCAGCCTTTACATGTACCTTTCCAGTAGTAGCATCAACAGTTGTAATTGCATGATATCCATCATCCATCTTAATAGCATTCTTATCATCAACTTGAACTAATTCAACATTTGCATTATCAGATTTATACTTAATAACTACCGTGTAATCCTTAGTTCTAGTTGGATCAGCAGGGTCAACAGCTTTAATCAATACAATAGTTTCTTCACCTGAAATTGTAACTTCCTTAATATGAACATCTCTTGATTCTGGATTACTCCAATTATCATCTGAGTCAGCTTTCATAGAAATTAATGCTTTTGGATTCTTTGGAGTTACCTTTAATCCAACTTTTGAAGTACCTTTATCAATAAATGCAACATAATTTCCATCTTCAGTATCACATTCAACATCATCAACTTTAACACTGCTTAAGCTTAAATCAGTAACCTTTTTAATTGTAATTGTATATTCTTTAACATCTCCATTTTCAGCTTTTACAAAAATCTTAATTTCTTTTGTATTCTCATTTACTGTAACTGTAGCATTTTGAGTATTATCAGTTGAATAGTCTCCATCTTCTATTCTAACAGTAGCAAATTCATTTTCTGCAACAGCTGTTAAATCAAGATCTGTCATAGTATCTGGCATCTTAATCAAATATGTATTATCTGAAGTCTTTAGAATGTCGCCAGAATCAATTCCAGTAGCATTCAAAGATTTCAAATCATTATTTGAAGATGCTCTAACTAAAGTTATTTCATAATTTCCAACAGTACCATCTTGAGCAATTATTTGTATTGGAACATTTGTTGATTCCTCAGTAGTTGGAACAGTCTTTGTAGACTCTTTAACTTCACTCAAGCCTCTGTTAACAGAAACTTGTGCAAGTACATCTTCTGCTGTAGCCTTAACATCTACTGATTCTCGATTTCCAATTCTTACTGTAGCCTTATTATTTTCATCAACAGTTACTATTTGTTCTTTCTTTGCTCCATTTTCTATATATGAAATTGTAATTGTAGCTTTAGTGTTATTTGGTAATCTCTTAACGATTAACGTATATTCCTTCGTTGTTCCATCTTCAGCAATTACCCTAATTTTAATTATATTTTCTGAGTCAGGAGTTGTAACATTTGAAACCTGTTCTTCAAGTGTTGGTGTTGTTCCATTTATACTTACACTTGCATAACTACTGTTTGCAATGGCATCAACATTTACAGATTCAGTTAGGAATTTCTTATCAACACGATAGATTCCATCATCTCCAGGTTCAAGAACTTCTCCATCAACCTTTAATATTGCAAGCTTGCAATCATCTGATTGATTTGAAACAGTTAATATATATTCTTGTTTTGTTCCATCTTGAGCAGTTACTGTAATCTTAACAGTTACAACATCTGTATTCTTTGAAATTGTAGCATTTGCTGTACCAGTAACCTCAGTATATGTATCAATTTGAACTTTAGCTTTAGGATCATCTGGTATTGCATATAGTACAAATGATGTATCATTTTTATTAACTCTAGCTTCATATGCATTAACAGGTACAGAATCCGCTTCTTTACCATTTACCAATACACTCTTCAAGTTTACATTATCAGGAAGTGCATGAATTATTAATCTATATGTCTTAGTTGAACCATCCTCTGCAGTAACAGGAATATTAACAACTATTGATCTTCCTTCAAATTTAACATCTCTATAAGTAGCACCTAATTCTTGTTCAAATGTATTGATTCCAACTTTGCTAGAAACCATCTCAGCAATTGCACCAACATTTACAACATTTGTCTTTTTATCTAATGTATATTCATATGTATCTTTTTCAGTTGTACTCAATGTAGCCTCATTACCATCAACAGTTACCTTTTTCAAATTATTATTACTATTTTCTTTATAAATCTCTAATGTATATGTAACAACATCTCCGTTTAATGCTTTAGCAAGAATCTCAATCTTTGTAGGCTCTGTATCCCCAATTTGTACCTCTCTTGTTGAAATTCCATCTTCATACTCATTATGATCAACACTTACTTTTGTCTGATCATAATTTGCCTTAGCAATAACATCAACTTTGTCATATTTATCTGAAATAGTAACTTTATAAATATTAGTTCCATCTACTCTTGTTGCGACCTTAGCAAATTCTTTGTTACCTACAGTAACAGAAGCTAATGAATTATCAGCAGAAGGTTTCTTAATATTTAAAGTATACTCTTTTGTCTTAGTTTCATCATCAGGATCAGTTACAGTAATCTTATAAGTAGTTACACCATCAGTTGTAGTAACTGTAACAGTTGATTTATGAACCTCAGCAGCATTATCACCAATCTTAACTAAGTCTTTATCACTTATAGCTATAGCTTCAACAACTGCTGAATTTGTACTATCACTAACATAAGCATCATAAACTTTTCCAACTGGTTTAATTTCTTTACCATTTACTATTACAGCAAATAGTCCTTGAATATCCTCTGTACCCTCTTTATCTATTGTTAAAGTATAAACTTTCTCTCTTTCATTTTCTCCTTCGCCAGCACGAACGTAAATCTTAACAATAGTTTCATTTTGAATAGTTGCAACTACCTTAGTAGTAATATGAACTTCTTCACCTAATTGATTTATTTCAACCCTAGCCTTATCATAAATTGTCTTTGCAATAATTGTTGAAGAATCAACATCAGCAGGTATTATAGCCTTATAATCTGTTTCGCTCAATTTAGTAGCTTCTTTACCATTAACCATTATAGATTCAAGTTGAGTTAATGCATCCTCTTTATAAATAGTCAAATTATAAGTTACAGTCTTACCATTTTCAGCAGTTACTTGAATTGGTACAACCTTCTTAATAACAGTTGACATATCAACAGTTTTTGTAGTTTGTTTCTTCTCTGGAATACTTGCATCAATGCTTACTGTTGCATTTGCATCATTAGCAACTGCACGTACCTCAGGTTTAGTTACATCATTCTTTATAATTATTTCGTAATCTGTAGAACTTACTGCAGTAGGCACCACATTATCTACTGTTAGCTCAAATAAGCTTGCATCATTAGATATAACATTAATAGTTAATATATAATCCACAATCTTACCATTGCTTGCTTTTACTTTAATCTTTACTGTTGTTGGATTTACATCAAGTGGAATATCTTGTGTTAAACTTGCTTTTACATATGTAGCTCCACCATCAATACTAATCACATCATTTTCATCTTTTGTAGTAATCTTTAATGTACCAGTTCCATCTGGATTCTTTTCAACAGAAACTTCATATTTGTTTTCACCAGAAACTTGAGCCTCTTTATCATTAACACTAATATTTAATATTCTTTGTTCATCTAATGGTTGAACAACTCTTAGAGCAGTAGCTGTTGCACCAGTTGCCTTATCAGTAGCTGTAATAATTGCAGTACCCATATCTTGAGATACAAGCACACCATCAGTAACAGTAACAACATCAGGGTTATTTGATTTCCAATCATAATCAGTCAATTTTCTTTCATTATGATTAAATACATTAAAGATATTAGAAATTATCTGTACAGTCTCTTGTTCAGGTTGTTGCATTGTTCTTGAATATGGAACAATTTCAAAGTTTCTATCACCAACTAATGTAAATTCTGAACTATCATCATAAGAGCTATTACCTAGTTGTCCATATTCATTTGCACCAGCTGCATATACAAATCCTTCTGTATCAATAATATAGTTATTTTTATAACCAGCACCAATAGTCAAGTATGTTTTTCCTTCAATCATATTTACTTTTTGTAGTGTAACACTAGTAGTTGTTGAACCAACACCAGCTTGACCATATTTGTTATCACCATAAGTATAAGTATTTCCGTCTTTATCTAAAGTGATCACATTATCATTTGTTGCAGAAATATCAACCATATTTCCATTTGCAACACTTTCTATTTGAACATTATTTTGACTAGCATATTTAGTAGTTCTAATTACACTACCATCTTCTCTTAAAGCCACAACTCCATCTTCTAAACATTCAATCTTAACAGCATTCTTAATATTTGAAACCAAAACAGGTTCAGTTACATATGTATTAAGAGGTGGTAAAATCTTTTGTCCAAAACTATCATAGTTGTATTTAAACTCTTCAATTTGTTCTTTACTGTTATCTCCAAATACATATACAGCGCCAGTTGAATCAACAATTGCACTTAAGTTACCACCGGCTGCTATACCAACAATTTGATTTCCAACTTTATTAATTTTTTCTGGAATACTTACAGTTTGAGTATTTCCATTACCTAATTGTCCACTACTATTTAATCCCCATGTATAAACATTTCCTAAGCTATCTAAAGCCATCGCATGATTATCACCAGCTGCAATAGCAACAATATTTTCTAATGCTTGTACTTGAACTGGTTTCTTAGCAGAAACTCTATTTCCTTGACCTAACATACCATAAGTATTGTCACCCCAAGCCCATACAGTTCCATCTGCTCTTAATGCAAGAGTAAATTTCTTACCAGCTTTAACTTGTTTATATGTTGCTAAAATATTAGTTTGACTAGGTACATTTATAGGAGCTAATTTGTCATTACCTAATTGTCCATCAGAGTTATATCCGAATCCCCAAATGCTTCCGTCAGCCTTCAATGTAATAGCATATCCATCTCCACCAGCAACCTGTGGTACAAATTTAGCATCTTTCTCAATAACTCTTACAATTACAACATGTTCATCTTTAGAATCTTTTTCAATTACCTTAGCCCAAGTTGTACCAACTTTCTTACCAGTAACAAGTCCTTTATCATCAACAGTTGCAATGTCTTCATTTATAGTTTTAAAATCAAAATCGCTTTCCTCTTCATCATCTCTAAATACATTAAATGTATATTTAGGTGTTACTTGAATTTGTTTAGTTCCGTCAACATTAACAACAATCTCAGGTTCCTCAACATAAGTTGAATCATTACCTATCTTAATAGGTATTCTACTATTTGTCTTTGTCTTTACAGCTTGTAATCCGTGATAATAATCACCCCAACCATATACATCACCATCAGATTTAATAGCAACATTGTATGTGTTTCCACAAGAGATTGACATGAAATCATCAACCTTTGTAATAGCTGTAAACAATAGCTTATCATCTTTTATTCCAATACCTAATTGTCCATTACTATTTGAACCAGTTGAATATAATAATTTTTGGTTTCCAAGTATAATTGTTTGGTTCTTACCAGCTGAAATTTGCATAATACCTGAAATATTAACCTTTGTAGGAATTGAAACATTATCTTTAGTTCCAATACCTAATTGTCCATTTTCATTATATCCAAATGTATATACATCACCATATGCACTTAACAATACACTATGGTTATCTCCACAAGCAATCTTACCAACAATTACTGGAACTTCAATTTGAGTAAATGTATTTGATTTACCTTCTGTTTTACCAGTTTGTCCATAAATATTTAATCCTGATGTTAATACAGTTCCATTTGTTGTTAATAACATTGAATGATTCTTTCCTAATGAAATATCTAGAACATTGCTTACATAATTCAATAATGTAGGTGATTTAACTTGATCATATGTTCCAATTCCAAGTTCACCATTTTCATTTAATCCCCAAACATATACATAACCATCTTCAGTTAATACCATGCTTTGGTCATTATTTGCAGCAATCTTTCTAATATTCTTTAATCCAAGTTTAACAGGTACACTTGAAGTTGTTCCTAACGCATTATTTGAGTTTACACCCCATCCCCAAACATTACCTTCAGTATCTAATGCCAAGTTATGAGTATTTCCAACAGCAATTTGTTTAATAACAACTCCATCAGGGAATTTAACTTGAACTGGTCTATCACTACTTACAGTAGAACCATTTCCTAATTCATAACTTGAATTAACACCATAGCTCCAAACTGTTCCGTTAGCTTTAAGCACAACTGTATGAGACATACATGTTAATGCCATTGGTTCAATATCAACTCCCTCAGGTAAAACAGTAACATTTGCAATACTTGTTGTAGTTGTACCAACTTTATTAACTACTGCAGTTGTCTTACCTGTGCTTACACCTTTTACAAGTCCAGTATTTGAAATACTTGCAACAACACTATTTCCAATACTATAGTTCATTTCACTTGTATCTTGAATTTCTTTTAATACATTAAATGTTTTATTAGTTACAACAATTTGATGTTCTTCACCTACATGTAATACTATGTCATACTCATCAAGTCCAGCTTCTTCAGCTCCGACTAGTACAGGTGCAGATGAATCATTAAATAATTTATTTCCTAAGTTGCCATATTTTCCTAATCCCCATGTATAAACATAACCATCTTTGTCAATAATTCCGCCATTATTAACTCCTGCATCTCCAAATATAGCTTCATTTGTTTGGTCATTCTTCTTTGGATATACATTATAGTTATCTTGATCATTTCCTAATTTGTAATTTTCATTGCTTCCCCAAGTATATGTTTCACCATTTTTCAATATAGCCATTGAGAATTCATTTCCAGCTTTTAATTCTTTAATTTCAGTTAGAGTTTGAACTCCTGTACTGTTTTGAATCATAACTGGTTCACTTCTACTTATAGTTGTGCCATCTCCTAATTGACCTTTCTTATTTGTTCCAATAGCATAACCCTTTCCAGCTTTTGTCAAGAATAATGCATGATTTGTTCCTTCTGAAACTCTTATTACATTATTCATATTTAATTTAACATCTGGACTATCAAGTCTAAATACATCTCCATTTTGTTTTACAACATAATTTGGTGAAATATCTATACCATTAGTGATTTTAGCTATCTTAGAAGCAGTAGCTCCATATCCATAACCCCATACCCATACATTGCCTTCTTCATCTAAAGCAACTGTACGATATGTGCCAGCTGAAACTTTTACAATCTTTGTTAATGGAGCACCATCAGCTTTAATTACTTGAACTGGTTTAGTTCTATCAGAACTTGTTCCATCGCCTAATTGTCCATATCCATTATATCCCCAAGCCCAAACTGTTCCATCTTGTTTAACAGCTATTGTATCATAATATCCTACTGAAATATCTCTTACATCTTCAATATCTCTTACTTTTGTAGGAGTAGCTTTTGTAATATTATCTCCAGTTCCTAGTTGACCATTTGAATTAGTTCCCCAAGTCCATACTGTTCCATCTGCTTTTAATGCAGCTGAATGAGTATCTCCAATTTCAAGTTTAGGAACTGTTGTCCTATCACTTGGAACAACATGTACAAATATTGCAGTTGATTTATGAGTAATTGTATGTGTTGCAATAATTTCAACTGTACCTAATTTTTTAGCATGAATTGTTCCATCACCATCAATAGTTGCAATATCTTCATTCAATGATTCAAATGAAATATTACTACTATCAACTGTATCATTAATCAAATTAAATTTATTGTCTAAAGAAGCCCTAACTTGTTTTGTGTTACCTTCTTCAATTGTTACTTTATTTTCACTTACATGAACATAAGTATCACCAATTGCTACAAATTCGTTTGATTGAATATATGTTCCATTTCCTAATTCACCATATGCATTATAACCAGTTGTATAAACAAATCCGCTTCTATCTGAAGCAACACTATGATATGCCTCAGAATCTACAAATTTAGCTTTATCCATATTAGTAGCCTTAGTAGCAATTGTAATATATGAATTATAATTACTTGTTCCTAATTGTCCATATCCACTATATCCAGAAACATATATCTCTCCAGTATTTGAAATCATTAATAAGTTATTATCACCAGATTTAATTTCTACAATATTTAGTAAATCTTCATATTCTGGTTCATCACCATCTTGAACTGCTTTTAGAACTTTTACAGGTGTTGGTACACTAATAGATGATGTATCACCTTGTGATAATTGTCCATATCCATTGTAGCCCCATACCCATACTCTTCCATCAGCATCTAATGCTGAATAATAATTAGTTCCTGAAGCAACTTCAACAATATTTTTCAATTGAGAAATTCTTGATGGATTTTGAGATAAGTACCAAACACTTCCATCTTCTGCTAGTATTAATCTCTTATGTACATCAACAGCTTTACTATAGAATGTAAGTTTTGTTGGAGTTTGATTATATCCATAACCCCATATATAAATTTCTCCATCTTCATTTATAGCTATGCTTGTATTTTCATAAGTACGTACTTTTTCAATATGTTCTAATCCTTCTATTCTCGTCGGAATAGCTTTAGCAACTGTTGTACCATCTCCTAGTTGTCCGTATCCATTGTAGCCCCATGAATATACATATCCATCCATATCAACGGCTAAGTTATAATAATATCCACTAGCGATATCTTTAATATCATTTAGTTCTTTTTCAATAACTGTAGTTGTAACTTGTTGTGATCCATCAGGAGTAGTTATTGTCTTAACTTCTGTATATTGACCTTTCTTTATTTGTGTTGGTTCTGTTGTCTTAATTGAATCAATACTTCCATTTCCCATTTCACCTTGAGAATTATCTCCCCAACTCCAAATAGTTCCGTCTTGCTTTAACGCTAGAGAATGAATTGTTCCAGCCTCAACTTTTTCTCTTACTTTCTTATCTTCTCCAATTACATCTATAACCACTCTTGTCTCATCATCTGAATTCTTTGATTTTACAGTTATATATGCTCTTCCAAGACCTGTAGCTGTAACTTTTCCAGTATCTTCATCAACTATAGCTACATTAGCATCTGAAGTTTTATACTTAAATCCTTCATTTTCAACACTATCAAATAATAAGTTAAATCCATATACTGTTTCAGGATTTATTTGATAATTTGGATTTGATAATTTTAATGTAACTTCTCTTTCCTGTAATTTAATATATTGAGTTGAAATACATTCTAATTTTGATGTAGAAGTAGTTGTGCTATCTCCTAATTCACCATATCCATTATATCCTATTGACCATACAGTACCATCACTCTTAGCAAGCTCAGTATTATAAATACCACCTGAAACAATCATTGCATCTGTAAAGTCATTTCCATCTTTATCTTTCATATATACAGGTACAGCTTTTGTTTCTGTATCTCCTGAAGCTAATTGTGAATAATTATTTAATCCCCAAGCAACAACTTTTTCTTCAGAAGTAATTGCGTACCCTGTAAATTCTCCAATTCCAATTGAAGTAATATTCTCTAAAGCTCCTTCTGGTCCTTGTAATTGTTGAGGTATAGCTCCACCAACATTAGTTAAGCTATTATAAGTATTTCTACCAAAGCCCCATACAGAACCATCAAGTAATAATACTATTGTGCTATTTTCTGGACTTACAGCAACTTCAGCAACATTATCAATTGCACTAACTTTAACAAATCTATTCTTATCTCCTGTAGTTCCATCACCTAAGTTACCATATCCATTATATCCACAAGCCCATAATTGATTATTACTGTCTATTGCAAATGCTGACATATTTCCAGCTTTAATCTTAATAATTCCTGATAATCCATCAACTTTGACTGGTAAAGTTCTATAAGATGAATCTCCTAAACCTAAGTTGCCATATCCATTATAGCCCCATGTATATACATTTCCATCTTTATCTAATGCCATAGAGAATGAGTTTCCAGCAGCAACAGCAATAATATTTTCTAAGAATCCATTTCCATCAGGTGATTTAACTTGAACTTTACTTAAGCTAACTCCACCAGTTGTTCCATTTCCTAATTGTCCATTATCATTATATCCCCATGTCCATACATGGCCATCTTTATCAACCGCAACAGTATGCTCATTTCCAAGTGCAATTTGTACTATGTTATTAATTCCTGTATATGTTGGTAATACTTTATTGGCTGTATCTCCTGTTCCTAATTGTCCATAGCCATTATATCCATAGCTCCAAACTTCACCATTTGCTTTTAAAGTTACAGTTGCATAATTGCTACTTTCAATTTGAGGGAATGTAATATCATCTTCTCCTAATACATATACATCAGCAGATGTTTTCTGACCTGAAATCTTATCAGTTACAGTAACTTGCGTTTTACCTTTTTTAACTGATGTGATTACTCCAGAATCAGCATCAACTGTAGCAATCTTTGTATTTTTAATTTCGAAACCAAATTCAGCATTATCAACTGTATTATATAACAAGTTAAATCCTTGTGACATCTTAACTTTAGCAGTTTCTTGTTTTCCAATTCCTTTAATTCTAATTGGAGCATTTTCAAACAATAGAATTGGTTTACTAATACATACAAATTCTTTCTTGCTAGCTATTGAGCTATCTCCCATTTGTCCTGCATTGTTTTTACCTATTGTCCAAACTTTTCCATCTTCTCTAACTATAGTCGTTGTTCCTGTTCCAGCAGATGCACAAATAATCTTATCAATTTTGTCTTTATCTTTTCCATATTTAACTTCAACTGGAAGTAAGTTATTATCTGTTGTTCCATTTGAAGATTGTCCATATCCATTGTATCCCCACGTAACAGCTGTTCCATCTTTCTTAATAGCTACTGCATAATTATCTCCAGCAACTACAGATTTTACATCTGTCAAATATGTTGGTGTTTCAGTAGTTACAGCATTATCTCCTTCTCCTGTAACAGTAACATCTATTTTTTCAATTACTTTATCAAAAGTATATCTATTTTGAGTTGTATTATTTCCTAAGTTACCATATCCATTATATCCGCTAGCATATACATAACCATCTTTATCTACAGCAATGATTGTATTTTCTTCTACTGCAACATCAACAATATTGCTTAAAGATAATACTTGTCTTGGTAAATAATATTCTTGTGTTCCACCATTTCCAAGTTGTCCATAGCCATTGTATCCCCATGCATATAAGTTACCATCACCATCAATTGCAACTGATGTTTGATTGTTTGCTTCAACCTTAACTATATTTCTTAATCTAATCTTGCTTGGTTTTGCATTACTTGTTCTTGTACCATTACCAAGTTGACCATATCCATTATATCCCCAAGTATAAACTGAACCATCTTCTGTTATTGCCATTGAATGATAACTACTTGCAGCAATCTTAGCAACATTTTTTAAATCAGGTATTACTTCTGGAGTAAGAGTATTTCCATCTCTTCCTAATTGTCCATAACTATTTGAACCAAATGAATATACCTTTCCATCTTTAGTTAAAATCAATACATGATTACTTCCTGCTGCTATATCTACAACATCAGAAATATTAATCTGAGTAGGTTTATATCTATTAGAATTATCTCCTAATCCTAATTGACCATAATAGTTGTATCCCCATGTCCATACAGTTCCATCTGCTTTTAATCCAACTGAGAAATCTTGACCACTTACAACTTTAGGCATTGTGATATCATCTTTTCTTAGAACTTCAACATCAACTAGAACTGTATTCGGTAATTTATTTGTTGTTACTTCAATTTGTGTTGTTCCATAAGCTATTCCAGTAACAAGTCCTGAACCATCAACAGTAGCAATTTGATTATCTCTACTCTTGAAGTTAATCTTTTCATTTGTAACTTCATCAAATAATAAGTTAAATCCTAAATCTGTGTTTGCATTTATCTGATGAGTTATATTATTAGTATTCAAGTTTAATATAATTTTTCTTGTATCAACTTTTAAACTTGCTTCAGAAATGTTCGTTGGTTCTATTGTTGTACTTGTAGAATCATCTCCCATTTCACCATTTCCATTATATCCAACAGTATATACAAGTCCTAAATCATCTGCTATTGCTGATGTTTGATAAGATATATTCTTTGTGCTAGCCATTGTTATAACATTTTTGTCTTCTTGAACTTTTGTTAAAGAAGTACGATTTGTAGCATTCTTTGTAAACAATTGTCCATAATTGTTATAACCTGTAACATAAAGTCCAGCCTTACCATCAACAGATTTTACAGAAGCCATACTTGAATATCCATTTGCTTCTATATCTTTGATATTTGAAGCAACTTCTCCATCCTCATTTACCATCTTAACTGGTAAATAAGTTGTGTTTGTATTTTTAGTTCCTAATTGTCCATATCCATTATATCCAACCGCATATGCTGTGCCATCTTCAGCTAATGCAAGCGTATGAATTGCTCCAGCTGAAACCTTTTTGATATTTCTTAAAACATCTGTGCCATCTTCATTTTTCATTTGTTGTGGTAAATAATATGTATTTGTATTATTTATTCCAAATTGTCCATTTCCATTATATCCAACGCTCCAAACAGTTCCATCTGCTCTTAACATTGTTACATAATTCTCTCCAGCAGAAATTTGAATAATATCTGTAATCTTTTGCATCTTCGTTGGACGAACATTTGCATTATATCCTGAAGATCTATTTGTTCCTAATTGTCCATAATAATTGTATCCCCAGCCATATACATCTCCATTTTCTGTTAATGCATATGACATATGATTATTTGCACTAATTGCAATTACCTTGTCAGGAATTCCTTGTACTTGAACAAACTCACTATGTGATACAGTTGTACCATCACCTAATTGTCCATATCCATTATATCCTGTTGCCCAAACTGTTCCATCTGATTTTAATACAAGCGTATGGTTTGCACCGCATGCAACATCAATTCCATAAACTGTTTGAGAAGCATCTTGTGCATCAAATATATCTGTTTTTGTTGGTTTTAATTTATTTGTTACATCACCTGTTCCTAATTGACCATATCCATTATATCCCCATGTCCAAACTTCACCGTTAGCTTTTAGTCCAGCAAAATGATTATATCCTCCAACTATTTTTGGAGCAGTACGTCCTTGTTCCCCATTAACTTGAACTCTAACTGCTGAATAACAATCATTTTTCTTATTATAAACTCTAATATATGTTGTTCCCATTCCTTGAGCTGTAACAATTCCATCACTATCTACTGTTGCTATATCTTCATCTAAAGATTTGAATTCACAATCACCTTGATCAATTGTGTCATATAACAAGTTAAATCCTGCTGATACTGCATATGTAATTTGTTCTCCAGTATCTCCTACATTTTTATAATTTATAATCTTTGGATCTACTTTAAGTTTTACTTGGCTTATACATGCTTTTGTAGTACTTGATTCTGTTGTTCCATTACCAATTTCACCATCAACACCATATCCAACTGTATACACATTACCATTCATATCTGCTATGACTCCTGTTTGACCTCCAGATGTATTTTTTGTTAATGCCATAGTTAGTATATCTTTAT
>OCHI01000357.1_pt1 | contig 53348 bp, 48 predicted proteins | sample 1538691 | NCBI WGS metagenome assembly OCHI01 (sample SAMN04571718, study PRJEB22368) | human gut metagenome | biome: human gut; material: stool | host: Homo sapiens | place: Luxembourg | collected 2012-09-21 | reverse complement strand
CAGAGCGAAGCGGACTGCGAGAAGTTGCTTCCCTACAATTACAAAAACTTTTTCTCTGAGTAATAAGCAAAGGCTTTAGCTGATAAACAAAATCAGCTAAAGCCTTTTTGATATAAAAGAATGGGGTAGATGGGATGGATACAACCAAAAAGATGGCTGGAGCAGCGATTCTTGGACATTGAACGATTAACCCCGGCATAAGGACTCATGCTCTCAGTGGCATGAGCTGCTGGGTATAAAGAAAAAGGTGCTTGAAACCTCCCTCTCCGATGTGGAGAAATGAGGTTTCAAGCACCTTTGTTGTTGGAGAAAAGGAAAATTATGTGTTAGCCCTCGGTGTCGACGCTTACCTGCACGGTACCGGTGGGGTAGGGCAATTCGTCGATGAGTCCCTGCAGTCCACGCTGCGCAAACCTCTGGCGTATTTCCTGACATTGTGTGCGTCTACTTACGAATTGGCAATCAGCGTTTCCCTTGAATTTTGAATGCAAAGAAAAGCAAGTAGGCTGCAGCCACCAGCATCACGGCCACAGCTCCCAACTGGCTACCGATGCCATCGCTAGCCATGCTCATGGCCAACGGAAAAACGGTACCGCCAAACAGTCCCATAATCATGAGGCCCGACACCTCGTTTTTGTACTCAGGGCAACTTTGCAGTGCCTGCGTCAGCGTGATGGAAAACACGTTCGAGTTGCCCAACCCAATGAGTGCCACACAAAGGTAAAGCGCTGTTTCGCTGCGAAACCCTGCAAAGCCGATGAGGCCGCACATTATGCAAACTACGCTGAGGACGAAGAAACGGCGGTTCGACACGCGCGAGAGGAAAAAGGTACCCAACAGACACCCGACGGTGCGGCATATAAAGTAGAACGAAGTGGTCCTGCCGGCATGGGTCAACGACAGTCCTTCGTACTCCTGAAATATGCGCGGAGCGGTGGCGTTGATGCCCACATCAATGCCCACATGACACAGAATGCCGATGAAGCAGCCGCACACCATGGGCCGGCGCATGAGCGCAAAGGTGCTTCGTAGCCCCGAAGTGTCGGCAGGCTTTTCGTCGCTGAAAGGGGTGGCGCTCAGCACCATTACGGCCAACACGGCAATGAGCATGTATGCCACCAACAGTATGCGCCAGTTCATGCCGAACACATTGTAATGTACCCCCCAGGCAGCAATGAGCGGTGCCAGAAAAGAAGCAATGGCCTTGACAAACTGGCCAAAGGTAAGTACCGACGACAGTTCGTTGTCGCTCACCACCGTGCTCAGTAATGGGGTAACCGAGGTTTGCATCAATGTGTTGCCAATGCTAAGCAGCGAAAAGGCAGCGAGCATTCCGGCAAAACTTTTATTGAATACGGGCAACAGCAGGGCAGCCATGGTGACACACAAGCTAAGCAGCAGCGTGCGCTTGCGTCCGATTTTGTTCATGAGTATGCTTGTGGGCACGCTGAAAAGCAAAAACCAAAAGAACACGAGCGAGGGCAGAAAATTGGCCGTAGTGTCGGTGAGCTGATAGTCGGCTTTGGCATAGTTCGAGGCAATGCCGACCAAATCGACAAAGCCCATGACAAAAAAACTGAACATGAGGGGCAGCAACAGCAGCAGGTGCGTGCATCGTGAAGAAGAGATCATGAAAATGGAGTTATGTAGCTGTGAGTGATGTATGAGATTTTACAAATTTACGCTAAATAATGCGGTGTGGCAGCGACATTCGTAGCGAGTAGATGCAAGAATGTTGCATTACATCATAATTTTATAAATTTGCAACATCTCCTTAAGCGGCGCATGCCTTAGTGAGTTGCAAAAGTATGCGCAACAATTTTCACTGCCCCCCCCCCCCTCAAAAAAAAAGCATCATCCGGCACAGGCATTTGCTTCGTCCTGTAACTTCCTGCTTATGGCGTCTTTTCCCCAAACTACTACGCATACTATTTAGCCCATAAAAAGAAAAAAGGTGCTCGAAAACCGCTTCTCCTGTGTGGCGAAATGGTTTCAAGCACCTTTGTAATATGTGTTGGGCTGAATAAGGAAAAACTCCATTCGACAGCCTTAAATATGGCCAGTTTCAATTATTGGCGCGCTCCATCCAATCCGGGCGCAGTGGCGTTCGAGGGTATTTCGTTGGTGTTGAGGTAGTAAATTCGGTGCATCGTTGCAACCGCAAGCAAGGCCGGTTGTGCGGTCAGAAGCCGCAGGCAGTTTTACTTTAGTTCCTCGGGCAGGAACGGCATGGCCCCGTTTTGCGTACAGACAAAGGCACTGACGCGAACGGCACGTTCGTGAGCCTCGCGGACAGAACGTCCTTCGAGCAGCGAAGCCACCATGGTGGCTGTGAACGAATCGCCAGCCCCTACGGTATCGACTACATCGACCTTGGGCGTTTCGACAAAGGATACGTTGCCGGGTGTGAACACGTAACTGCCATTGACCCCACAGGTGAGAATGAGCATCTTAAGGTTGTATTTGGCCAGTAGAATCCAGCATTTATCTTTCAAGTCAATGCCGGGATAGCCAAACAAACGGCTGATGGTGACGAGTTCCTCGTCGTTGATTTTCAAGATGTTGCACTTTCGTAGACTGTTTTGTATAATTTCTTTGGTATAGAAATTTTGCCGCAGGTTGATGTCGAACACTTTCAGCCGGTCTTCGTCGTTGGGCATGGCATCAAGAAACTGTGCAATGGTTTGGCGCGACACAATGCTTCGCTGAGCCAGTGATCCCCAGCATACAGCACGGGTATGTTGGGCCAAATTGCGTAGGGCAGGGGTGAAGGGAATGTTGTCCCAGGCCACTCCCTCCTTAATTTCGTACGAAGGTACGCCTTCGGCATCGATGCTAACTTGCACCGTGCCGGTGGGGTAGGGCACCTCTTCGATGAGGCCTTGCAGCTGACGTTGGGCAAGCACTTCGCGAATTTCCAGACCGAGCTTGTCGGCACCCAATGCGCTGACTACGCGGCTTTCGAGTCCGAACTGCGAAACATGAAAGGCAAAGTTAGCCGGGGCACCGCCTATTTGTTTGCCTTCGGGCAGCACGTCCCAAAGGGCTTCGCCCATGCCGACAACGTAGGTGGGCTGTTGGGCTGCGGTTTGTACGAAATTATCAATGGAACTATAAGGAGAAGTGATGTTGTTCATCATTTTTTTTTGAAATGTAAAGAGTAGGTGAGTAAAAGCAGATAGGCGTAATCAGCCGTTTTTTTGAATTTTAAAGGCAAAGAAAAACAGGTAGGCCACAGCTGCGAGCATCACAGCTACTGCACCAATCTGGCTGCCTACGCCATCGCTGGCCATGCCCATGGCCAAAGGAAACACGGTTCCGCCAAACAGTCCCATAATCATGAGCCCGGATACTTCGTTTTTCTTGTCGGGACAAGTTTTCAGGGCTTGCGCCATGGTAATGGGAAAGATGTTGGAGTTGCCATAGCCGATGAGGGCAATGCAAACGTAGATAGCCGTTTCGCTGCGAAGAAATATGAATCCTGAGAGTCCGGCAATCATGAGTGCTACACTGAGGAAGAAGAACAGGCGGTCGGACACACGAGCCAGTATGACGGCTCCCGAAAAACAGCCTATGGTGCGGAAAATAAAGTAGACTGATGTGGCAAATCCCGCATCGAGCAACGACATGCCGGCATATTCCTGCAGAATTTTGGGGGCGGTGGTGTTGGTGCCAACGTCAATGCCTACATGACACATGATGCCGATGAAGCAGCAAAGTACCAAAGGATTGCGCAGAAGCGCAAAGGTGGCGCTGAAGCCTGATGTGCCGTTGGGCTTTTCCTCGTCGATGGGCACGGCTCCCAACACCAGTACAGCCAGTATGGCTATGACCATGTAGAAGGGAAAAAGAATGTACCAGCCCATGCCGAACACATTGAACTGTGCGCCCCAGGCAGCAATGATGGGAGCCAGAAACGAGGCAATGGCCTTGACAAACTGGCCGAAGGTGAGCATGGACGAAAGGCTTTTGCCGCTGACCATGCTGCTGAGCAGCGGGTTGAGCGAAGTTTGCATCAGTGTGTTGCCAATGCCTAAAAGCGAAAAGGCGGTGAGCATCACTGCAAATGAGTGGCTGCAAAGTGGCAGCGCCAAGGCCACCGCAGTTACAATCAAACTGAGAAGTACGGTGCGTTTCCGGCCAATACGGTTCATCATCAGTCCGGTTGGAACACTGAAAATAAGGAACCAGAAGAAAACGAGTGATGGAAATATGTTGGCTGTGGAATCTGTCAGTTGCAGGTCGGCCTTGACATAGTTCGATGCTATGCCTACAAGGTCAACAAACCCCATGACAAAAAAGCTGAACATAACAGGCACCATGAATAAAAAGTTGGTGCTCCTTTGTTGGGTGGTAATCATAAAAGTTTATACTTAAAGTAGATGTTCAAAATCATGGCTACATGGTGCTTTGTCCGGTATGGCTGCACCTTGGCATAGCTTTTATAGGCAAGTTCTGCACGGGGCTTTTACTGACAATACACAGAACAAACCGCTTGGGCAGAATGGCGCAAATCAACATGTAAGAGATGATTCGGAACATCTACTTGCTGTTTTTTAAAAAAGAAAAAGGTTTCGGTAAGGACTTAGAGTGCGAGGCCGTAGACCTTGGCATCGCTCACGCGAGCCTGTCCGCCTTCAGCGTAGAACTGCAACTGGTTGTAAGGCTTTGTGGGGAACACCAGGTTTGTCATTGCTACGCGGCCTCCGTCGACAAAGAGTTCAACAGAACTGCGGTCAACGTAGATGCTGACTTTGTGAGCATTGTTCTTATCGTTGAACAAGGGAGCCCAGGTGCCCAGTGCAAAGGCATTGTGGTAGTTGACGGTCAGCGTTTCGTAGCGTTTGAGGCTTTCGGCATTGTCAAGATGATGCGGAGCCACGTTTTTGCCAAAATCAGTGATACCGCTTTGCGTACGGTCCATCACGATGCGCTGCTGTTTGGCATCGTAGTAAATGTTGACCATTTCGCCCTTGTCGTTGAGCAATTTCACGCCGCAGGTAGTCGCCTTTTCGGGGTGGAGTGTAAATTCCAGTTCGAACGTCCCGTTTTCGGCCTTTTCCGATAGTTGTCTGACCGTTTTTTCGCCCAGGCTAATCTGGCCTATTTCAAGCGAATCCTTTCGCAAAGCCTTCAGTTCGGCAACAGGAGCAGCACTTACAAGGAGTTTTCCGTTGGGTGCCGTGTAGAGTTTCAGTTCGCGTGCCAAAGCGTTGCAGCTTCTGAATTGCTGGGTCGGTGTAAGGTTGGCATATTGCCAGTTGCTCATCCAGGGCATGGCAATGACGCGGTTGCCGGTGTTCGAGTAGCAAACCGTGGCATAATGATCTTTGCCCCAGTCCAGCCATTTCACCTCAGAGGGTTCGGTGTCGCATACAAACCGGTGTCCGTCGAAGTCGCCGACAAAGTACATGGTTCCACTTCCGCCATACACAAAGCCCGGATTGATGTTGACAATCATAACCCACTTTTTATGTTGCTCGTTGCCGTCGACTGCCATTTCAATAAAGTCGGGGCATTCAAACTGGTTAGGCTGCGGTCCGTATCCCTGTCCAAATTCGCTCATGTACTTCCACTCCTTCAAATTGGGCGATTCGTAAAAGCGCATGTTCTTGTCGGCACTGACAATCATAACCCATTTTTTTTCGGGTGCATACCAGAACACTTTCGGGTCGCGGAAGTTTTCGAGTCCGTCGAACGGCGTGAGTACAGGGTTCTTGCTGTATTTCGTAAAGGTGCGTCCGTTGTCGGTGCTGTAAGCCACACATTGCTGCTGGCGCTGATGTCCGCCGGGCAAATTCAGGTGTGAGGTGTAGAACGCCACAATGGCATTTTTGCCGAACCCCGAGGTGTTGTCTGCATCGACAATGCACGATCCCGAAAAAATGTGTCCCATCGTGTCGCGGGCAATGGCCGGTTCAAGGTGTTTCCAGTGTACGAGGTCGGTTGAAACAGAATGCCCCCAGTGCATGTTGCCCCATACCGAACCGTAGGGGTTGTATTGAAAATACAGATGGTATTCGCCGTCCTTGTATACCAGTCCGTTGGCATCGTTCATCCAACCGTAAGCCGGGGTGTGGTGAAAAAGCGGACGGTAAGTTTCGCGGTTAGTCGTGTCGAAAGTATCGGCCAGTTCCATGTGCTTCCATGCTACGGCGTTGGCCGGTAAGCCCTTCACCACGAGCGAATCGTGAGCGGCTCCTTCGTGAAGGGGGAAAGGCACGGTGTAGTCAATGCTATCGACCGCCAGACGCACATCCATCGGTGTGCCGTTAAGCATTATCTGCACTTCGGGCTTGTTTTCCTGAATGGGCAGAAGCACATATTTGGGCGCATTTTCAATGTTGACGACAGCGGTTGAGTCGTTGGTGTGATTTATAGTCAGTTGGCTGTTGGGAGCTACCGAGCAAGCAGCTAAGAAAGCAGTGCTGATGAGTGCGCAGAAATTATGAGTTTTCATGATAATGGTTGTTTTTTGAATGTTTGTAAAATTTAGGGTAGCAGTTAGTATCTTAGAATGTGATTTTTGCCGAGAATTCAACGGTGAACGGGCGAATGTAGCTGCCCGACATCCAGGCACCGTTGTATGCCGCAGCATCCTCCTTGTCAACCAGTTCGGCCCCGGCTATTGAGCCCTTAGCACCGGTTTGGTTCAGGAAATTGATGACGGTGCATCCTAATTGCAAGTACTTGTTGACCTTCCAGTCAACACCGCCAAAAGTTTCCCAGCGTCCGTTGAAGTAGTATGCGTTTTTGATATTGGCATAGGTTTTCGAAAAATAGCGGAACGAAGCCCAAATACGTAGCGCATCGTTTTTAAGGAACGAGTAGGAAGGGTCGAGTTCAACTAAAACTTTCGGAATTTCGGTGACAATGTTTCCGGTGGCATTGATTTTGCTTTCTGTACCATCGGCAAAGGTCACTCCGGTTTCGTACTTCTTGTAAGTAGGTTTTTGATAAGTGAACAGGAAGTGGAATTCGAATCCCTTGAACGGACGTACAACCGCATCGGTGGTCCATCCCAAAGTTTGGATGTCGTAGGTAAGTGCAGAGGCCTTGATGTCCGATGGGTTGTTCGGGTTAATCAGGTTGAGTGTTGAGTTGTTGTTGGTTTTGCTGATGTAGCTGAATAGCGAGGTGAGGCTTATCCAGTCGTTGTTGTAATAAATACCCGCTCTGCCCAGAGGAATTGAAATTCGGCCCGTGTTAGGCATTTCGGCTGGAGCAAACGAGTTCATAGCCGGGTGCTGCGTGTTGTAGGTAAAGTCAGCTGTAAAGCCAAACTGCTTTGTCATTTTGTAGGTGAGTGCCGCAGTGTAGGCCATGTTGAGCCAATTATGTTCGTAGTCTACGGGCGCAATGACAGTTCCGTCGGGAGCAGTTGCCCCTAAGTGGTAGTTTGCAAAACGGCCCACATATTTGCCGTCGGCATTGCGCACAGCCGCATTTTTTCCTTTTGAGCGATGCCATTCCAGTCGGGCACCATAGTACACATTGAACTTCGGCGTGATGTCCCAATTGTGTGTGGCATAGAGCGCCAGTTTGTTCTCGTGTCCGCGGTAGTATTCCGAGGCATTCTGGTTAAAGTTGTAGTAAGGCGTATTGCCGTAATAATGCTTTTCGGCAAGCTGCTCAGGGTGATAGAGCATTTCGGGCATGGCCTGTACGTTGTGGTCGTACATGGTGGTGTTTGAAGCATAGTCGGCAAAGTAATGCCACTGGTTGATGCCCACACGCCACGTCATGTTGTGAAGTTGCCGCTTCAATTCGGTGGTCAGGAAAGTTTCATCGATGCGTCCGCGGTTAAAGCACGACATACGGCTCTGAATGTGTCCTTCGTAGGGTTTGAGGGTGCCATCGGCATTTTGCGTGAAATAGCCATCGGCCGTTTTAACTTCAGAGAGCGACATCGGAGTTTGGTACAGATAGGAACCCAGGGCATGGTCGTATTTGAAGCGCAGGTCCCATTCCAAACCATTGTCCCAGCGATAATTGTTGAGCAGGGTGATTTGGTTGCCACGGCTTGCAGTGGCGTCGTAGAGTGAAATGTTTTTTATTTCGCCCGTACGCATATCCATATAGGCAATGCTCGACTGATTGGGCAGGTAGCTCGATGTTCCGAGCGCGAATCCCGGTATTTCCTTTACCGAACCATCGCCAACATAAATGAACGGTGCCCCGGTTGTGGCATTCGACAGCCAGTGAGAGTTGGAGTAATGATAAATGGCCGACAGGCGTCCGCGTCCCTCGTTGTAGGTTTTTGTCAGGGCGAACTTGTAAATTTGCGTCCGGTCCTGATATTGTGCAAAGCGCAGCTTGAAGCTTCCCGGGTCGAAGTTCTGATAAACACTGCCGGCATAATACCAGCCTTTTCCGATGGCACCGTCTAAGTTGAGGTCGAACTGTTGCTGTCCGAAATGATTGGCGTGATAATTCAGTGTGCCATTGACCAGGTTGGTTTTGTCAGTTCCCAGTTTCCCGAACGAATTGACGGCATAACCTATGTTGCCTGTTGTAATGGCCGTTTCCGAAATTTTGAGCAGGCCCGTATGCGAGAGTGAACCATCGCCACGCCAATGCGTGTTGACATTGTGCGGATTGGTATTGAACACCACGGGCAAGCCGTTTTCGAGTACATTGACATCGCCCCCTGGCAAACCTATTGAAATTTCGCGCGGGCCATTGGCTGAGGCCGCATTCAACATTACGTTGCGGTTTCCCTCTTCTTTGTTGTTGTCCGTGTTTACGCTGTCGGGTTGAACCGGAGTTTGGGCAAAATTCGAGTTGCTGATTGCAGCAAGCAGCGTAACAAATGCAGCGCGGCGCAGATTGTGTTTCTTATGAATTCTCATGATTCTTATTTTTTTAAAAGTAAAAGTCGGGCGAATGAGTCAGTGTGTATTGACCTGTGAACAGCCTAACGTACCTCACACAGATTGCTGCACTTCAGACGGATTGCGATGAGCATTTGCAGATTTAGATGCCAACTTCCGGACGTAGCACTTAAAGTGTTTGTTTGCTATCCCGACTTTCGGTTTCTGCTGCAAAACTAAGGCGAAATGGGATAGCTAACAAATACTTTTGTTGCATGAAACAGCACATTTGTTGCATGGCATCATTTTTTTATACATTTGCAACATGTGCATTATTTTTAGGTATTAAATGGTGTATTTGTTCTGTGTGTTTGTCAATATATTGGTAAAACGTTTCTTTTTCTCGTATAATTCTTAATTCTGATGTGGCATATTAAGTTTGTGAAACAGTTTTTGCTGGTTATAAACCTGTGAAATTCATGTTCGGCATCAAGTTTGCGCAATATTCACAGTTCGTAACAGAGCTTTCCTTAAAGCACCTCGGCAAGCCCCCTGATAAAGTGCTGAACCCGGCACTGAAAATTGCGTGAATCTCCCCCACGGTTTGCGTTTCTGTTTGCCCTGTGGCAGGTTGGCAGTCAGGACTATTTTTTGCCTGTGCGGTTCGAGGGTCGATTCTTAAAACAAATTACAGGGTAAAAGAAAAGCCGCATTTCATTTGGCTCGCCGTCGAGTTTGCTGTAATTTTGCGTACACATTGGTGCAAAGCCCTATAGCAAGGCCGTTTTGCACCCATTTGCGAATCGTAAACTTATAAAGCAAAACAATGATTGATATTTTCATTCTCATCCTCCTTTTGTGGGCCGCATTCAGCGGTTGGCGCTCGGGATTTTTGAAAGAAGTGGTTTCGACCGTAGGTTTTCTGGTCGGTTTGTTTGTGGCAGCAACCTGCTATAAAACCTTCGGCCAGTATTTAGCTGTGAACGGCAGCGAAGCCAACATGCTGACCAGCATTATCGCCTTTTTGCTGCTTTGGGTTATTGTGCCCATTGTGCTCGGACTGGTGGCCAACATCCTGACCAAAGCCCTGAAGGGTATGCAGCTCGGACTGCCCAACTCGATACTCGGCGCGGCGGTGAGTGTGACGAAATACTTGATTCTGATGAGCTGTGTGCTCAACGTTATGGAGACGCTGCACATTATGAACACCGAAAAATCGGAATCGTCGCACCTTTACAAGCCCGTGACCGGTGCCTTGCAGTATTTCTTTCCGAAAGACAGCACGCACTTGGAACGCATGAACGACTGGATGAATCAAAAGAACGACACGGTGTGGATTGACTTTACGAAAAAAGCACCGGCCGACAGTGCGCAACAGGCGCAATAAACCCTGCTGGCGAGGCACGTCGGAGCTACCGTACGGGAACGATAAAGGGGGATTGACAACCTTTGGCTTCGCTTCCGGGCACATGGTGCTTGAACGGGTCGGCTTCGCCACGCATAGCTCTTAACCATTACCTATATGGCAAACAACGAATTTGTAAAAGAAATAGCCGATAAGAAATACGAATACGGCTTTACGACAGACATACACACTGAAATCATCGAACAGGGCCTGAATGAGGACATTATCCGCCTGATTTCTGCCAAAAAGCAGGAACCCGAGTGGCTGCTCGACTTCCGACTCAAGGCCTACCGGCACTGGCTTACGCTCGAACAGCCCGACTGGGGACATGTGGCGCTGCCCGAAATTGACTATCAGGCCATTTCGTACTATGCCGACCCTACGAAAAAACAAAAGGACGAGGGTAAAAAGGAAATTGACCCGGAGCTGATGAAGACTTTCGATAAACTGGGTATTCCCCTTGAAGAACGCATGGTGTTGGCCGGCGTGGCGGTCGATGCGGTGATGGACTCGGTTAGTGTGAAAACCACGTTTAAGGAAAAACTGCAGGAAAAGGGCATTATTTTCAGCTCGTTTTCGGAAGCTGTGCGCGAAAACCCGGAGTTGGTGCGCAAATACTTGGGTACGGTGGTTCCGCATACCGACAATTACTTTGCAGCACTGAACAGTGCCGTGTTCAGCGACGGTTCGTTTGTTTACATTCCGAAAGGCGTGCGCTGCCCGATGGAACTTTCTACTTATTTCCGTATCAACGCCCGCAATACCGGACAGTTTGAACGTACGCTCATCGTTTGCGACGACGGCGGCTATGTGAGCTACCTTGAAGGTTGCACCGCCCCCATGCGCGACGAAAACCAGCTGCATGCTGCCATCGTTGAAATCGTGGTGAAGGAAAATGCGGAGGTGAAATACTCAACCGTGCAAAACTGGTACCCCGGCGACAAGGACGGCAAGGGCGGTGTGTATAACCTGGTGACGAAGCGCGGACAGCTGCGCGGTGCGAATTCGAAATTGTCGTGGACGCAGGTTGAAACGGGTTCGGCCATTACCTGGAAGTATCCCTCGTGTGTGCTGATGGGCGATAACTCGCAGGCTGAGTTCTACTCGGTGGCTGTGACGAACAATCATCAGGAGGCCGACACGGGTACGAAGATGATTCACCTTGGCAAAAACACGCGCAGCACCATTATTTCAAAGGGTATTTCGGCTGGTAAGAGCCAGAACTCTTACCGTGGTTTGGTGAAAGTGGGCCCGAAGGCCGTTGGGGCACGCAATTATTCGTCGTGCGACTCGCTCCTTCTGGGCGATCAGTGCGGTGCACACACTTTCCCCTACATTGATGTGGCTAACCCCGATGCTACGGTGGAACACGAGGCTACGACGTCGAAGATTTCTGAGGATCAGCTGTTCTACTGCAATCAGCGCGGCATTCCCACCGAGGACGCTGTTTCGCTCATTGTGGGCGGTTATGCCAAGGAGGTTATCAACAAACTGCCGATGGAATTTGCCGTCGAAGCGCAAAAGTTGCTCAGCGTTTCGCTCGAAGGCAGCGTGGGATAATGCGCTGCGCATACATTGAACTGCAAATCATTTTCGACATTTGCTTACAGACATAGAAAAAACCGTTTCGTTGCGAAGGTATTTGGCAGCGAAACGGTTGTTTTTTTTAGAAGAAGGGGCTGAAAAGCATCGAAGCAGGGACCTATGAACCTGTTTGATGAAAAAACGAATATTAGCGTAATTATTTATTCAGCGTTCTTTGACATGATGTTACCACAGAAAGTAAGGCAGGTAAGCCTGTCTGAAACCCATGCGTGCAGATGCGTTTTGGTTACGCACCTTTAATGGAGGCTGCCGCAAACGGATTGAATGGTGATGTGTGGAAACCCCCAAAAAAAGGTTTCCCTTTACGCAGCACGCCTGTTGCTAAATGGGAAACCGTGGGTAAAAAAATTGTAAGGATTGTGAGCTAAGGAATGGGAAACGGCCTATACCATATTTTTGCGGGCCTCGTTGATGAGTTTGGCACAGCGTTCCGGGTCGGCCTTTCGTTCTTCGGCGTAGCGTTCGGTGAGGAAGGCAAAGAACTGGTCGTTGCCGGTGAGTTGCGCCAGGTTCTTACATCCTGCTTCGATGCTGACGCTCGTTCCGCACTTCATGTTGTTGGTGTCGATGAGCGAAAAGTGATAGCGTTCGCCAATTTTATCGTAAAGAATGTTGGTCGACGAAAAATCGCGATGCAGAAAACCGCCTTCGTGCAAATGGGCCGCAAAGCGCGCAAATGCTGTGAGCACGTTGTGCTGTTCGTCGGTCGATTCGCCGGTGAGGGTGAGCATGTTGTAGCGATAGTTCGAGAGCAGGCAAACGAAATAGGTGGTTTGCTTCCAAAGTCCGTGCCTGTACATGACATAGGCTATTGATTCGGGACTTTCAAAACCGCGTTCGCGCAGCTGCATGGGGCGCCAGTAAGCCTGCTTTCCTTTTGATGATTTGTAAATCATTTGTTGCAGACGCCGTTGCAACGTCGGAGGCGCATAGCGCTTTACACAAAGCGTCAGTCCGTCCACTTTCAGCGTCTTAATCACATTTCGCCCGCTGTGGATTTCGTGGCCCTCGTTCTCGAAATGTTCTTCGAGTTTCGTCATGTAAGCGCGTAGTCTTTCGTATTTTGGGTTGAGAATGATTTTCATGAACAGATTTTGTACAGATTTCAGGATAAGCATTGTGCGCCGTTGCATGAACGACGCTTCATCATTGGCCCCCGACGCAGGCAGGAGCTTCAGTTTGCTATGCTAAAAATGTAAAGGAAAAACTTGGGCATCGTGTATAAATTCGCTACAAAGGTAGTTAAAATATATAAGAATAAAACGTGTGTGATTGTTTTTTTGTCAAAATAATCTTTGTATTTCGCCCGATTTACCCCATACACTCTCGGTTTTGGACCTAAGGCGCCTGGAATGTGACGAAAATGAGGCGGTTCGTGAAAGTTAAAAGGAAGTGAAATGCAACGAAAAGCTGGCGAATGAACCCCTGAATAAAGGTATTTTTTTGTAACTTTGCCTTTGGCCCATTCAGGCCATCCCCTACATTAACCCTACTATCGCTTTACAACGATGACAGACAAGACCAAAGACGACTCAGAATTACAAAAAAATAGCCAACCTGCTGACGAAACAACCTCTACTGACGCTGAACGCACGGAAGAGGAGCAAACCGATGATGTGCAGAACGGCGATGAGGCTGATGATAGCCAAACTCAGGCGCATGCTGACTATACCCCCCAACAAACCAAAGACAGAGAGGGAAACTTGCAGCTCACCGGCATGTATCAGAATTGGTTTCTTGACTATGCCTCGTATGTAATTCTGGAACGTGCCGTGCCGCACTTGGGCGATGGACTCAAACCCGTGCAGCGACGCATCTTGCACTCCATGAAGCGCTTGGACGACGGACGATACAACAAGGTGGCCAACATCGTGGGACATACCATGCAATTTCACCCGCATGGCGATGCTTCAATCGGCGATGCACTGGTGCAGCTGGGACAGAAAAACTTGCTCGTCGACTGTCAGGGTAACTGGGGTAACATCCTTACGGGCGATGGGGCTGCCGCGCCGCGTTACATCGAGGCACGATTGTCGAAATTTGCCCTCGATGTGCTGTTTAACCCTAAAACGACGGATTGGAAACTCTCGTACGACGGACGTAACAAAGAACCTATTTCGCTGCCTGTGAAGTTTCCGCTGCTCCTGGCTCAGGGAGCGGAGGGCATTGCCGTGGGACTTTCGGCTAAGATTCTGCCGCATAACTTTGGCGAACTTTGCGATGCGGCCATTCATTACCTGCATGGCGAACCTTTTCACCTTTATCCCGACTTCCTGACGGGTGGTTCGATCGATGTGTCGCGCTACAACGATGGTTTGCGCGGGGGAGCGGTAAAAGTGCGTGCGAAAATCGAAAAACTCGACAACCGTACGCTCGTTATCCGCGAAATTCCGTTTGGCAAAACTACTTCGTCGCTCATCGACTCTATCCTGAAAGCCAACGAAAAGGGTAAGATAAAAATTCGCAAGGTCGACGATAATACGGCGCAAAACGTCGAAATCCTGGTGCACCTTACGCCGGGCACTTCATCGGACAAGGCTATCGATGCGCTTTATGCCTTTACCGACTGCGAAATTTCGATTTCGCCCAACTGCTGCGTCATCGACGAGAAAAAGCCGAAGTTCCTGGCGGTGAGCGATGTGTTGCGCCGCTCGGTGGACCATACGCGCAGTTTGCTCGAAAAGGAACTGCTTATCCGCCGTGCCGAACTGATGGAAAGTTTGCATTTCGCTTCGCTCGAACGCATCTTCATCGAAGAACGCATTTACAAAGACCGAAACTTCGAACAGGCTAAGGATATGGATGCTGCCGTGGCACACATCGACGGCCGGCTTGAACCCTTTAAAAAGGATTTCTACCGCGAGGTGACGCGCGACGACATACTGCGACTCATGGAAATTAAAATGGGACGCATCCTGAAGTTTAACAAGCAAAAGGCTGAGGAACTGATTGCCCGCATGACCGAGGAGGTGGCGCACATTGACCGCGACCTGAAAAACATGGTGGAAGTGACGGCTAACTGGTTTGCGCTGATTCGCGACAAATACGCTGCGGCTTATCCGCGACACACAGAAATACGTTCGTTCGACAATATCGAGGCTGCCAAGGTGATTGAGGCCAACGAAAAGCTTTACATCAATCGCGAAGACGGATTCATGGGCACGAGCTTGAAAAAGGACGAGTTTGTTGAGAACTGTTCGCCCATCGACGATGTCATCATTTTCTATCGCGACGGTACTTACAAGGTGACGCGTGTGCAGGAAAAGGTGTTTATCGGCGAAACGGAACGTGCCAAGAAAGAAAAGCGCAAAAAGGTGGAAATTATCCACATCGCTGTGTTCAAAAAGGGCGATACGCGTACCATTTACAATGCCGTTTATCGCGACGGAGCCAGCAATGCGTGCTTTATCAAGCGTTTCAACGTAACCTCGATTACGCACGACCGCGAATACGACGTGACACTCGGTACGCCCGGCAGCCGCATCCTGTACTTTACGGCGAACCCCAATGGCGAGGCTGAGGTAATCAAGGTGACTTTCCGACCTAATCCTAAACTGAAACGCATTAGTTTCGATAAGGACTTTGGCGAAATTCTGGTGAAGAGCCGACAGAGCCGAGGAAATTTGCTCACGCGCATCGATGTGCACAAAATTACGCTCAAGGCACACGGTGCTTCGACCTTAGGCGGTCGGAAGGTGTGGTTTGACCATGATGTGCAGCGCCTTAACTACGATGAACGCGGTGCTTATTTGGGCGAGTTTCATTCAGACGACTTGGTGCTGGTGATGCTCGACAGTGGCCAGTTCTATACCACGTCGTTCGACATCAACAACCATTACGAACCTACGGGCATTTTGCGTGTTGAAAAATTCAGCGAAACCAAGGTGTGGACAGCTGTGCTTTTCGATGCCGACCAGCAGGGTTTTCCGTACGTGAAGCGTTTCACCGTGGAAAGGGCTTCGCAGACTAAACCGCAAAGTTTCATTGGCGAGAATCCCCAGTCGCGCTTTGTGTTGCTCACCGAGGCCGCTTATCCGCGTTTGCGCGTGACTTACGGAGAGGCCGATGCTTTTCGCGACCCGTTGGAGGTGGACGTGGAGTCGTTTATCGGTGTGAAGAGCTATAAGGCAAAGGGTAAGCGACTGACTACTTGCGCGGTAGAACGCATTGAAGAGTTGCCGCCGCTGCGTGAGGCCACTCCGGAACCCGAAGAGGAAGAGCAGCCCGAGGAACAGCCCGAAGTAAAGACGGCTGATAACACCGAGGAACCCAAACAGCTTTCGCTCTTCGACCTTATGTCTGCTGACGAATAAGTGGGTGCTTAAAACGAGGTTGTTCACCTACTTAAAACGAGATTGTTCACCTGTTTTACTAATGAACCTTATTCATTCGCTGCTTGCGCTTTTTCCCGGCAAATAACGAACGCTTGTTGCCAACAAACGTGCCGTGACGGGTTGAATGCAAACAGCATTTTAAACATAGATAAAAAATATGACGCACCAAGAATTGATGAGACGTGCCATTCAGTTGGCCGTCGACAATGTGAAGAACGGTGGTGGTCCCTTTGGGGCCGTCATTGCACGCAACGGCGAAATCATTGCTGAAGGGGTGAACCGCGTTACGCCGAACCACGACCCGACAGCTCACGCTGAAGTGCAAGCCATACGTGCTGCTGCTGCCCGACTCGAAAACTTCGATTTGGCGGGTTGCAGCATTTACTCCTCGTGCGAACCTTGCCCCATGTGCCTTGGAGCTATTTACTGGGCACATCTGGACCATCTTTATTTTGCTGCAACCAAAACGGATGCCGCACGCGCCGGATTCGACGATGCTTTTATTTACGACGAACTGCCGCTACCCATTCACGAACGTAAATTGGCTACTGACACGATGATGCAGACTGAAGCGCAGGAACCCTTCGACAATTGGATGCAGAAAACCGATAAGGTGGAGTACTAAATTTACAGCTTTTGTTTTTACTAAAATGATAACGGCTACCGACTTGAAACAATCAGTTGGTAGCCGTTATTCTTGTTTTGTTGCTAAGGTTGAGGTCGGTTGAGCCTATTCTTCTGCCAATTGTTGAGGCCGGTTGAGCCTATTTTCCGGCCAATTTACGCACTACCTGTCCGTTTGCGTAGCGTATGAGGTACACTCCGCGAGGCAGTTGCGGCAGTTTATCGATGCTGTAGCGCAAACCATTGAGGTCGTAAACAGCCACCGGGCGATTGTCATTTCCCATTTCCACGTTATCCACGGCACTCAACTTCGGAATCATTTCGTCGAGGAAAGTCAAGCGTTTTTGCAGTTGACCGAGCACCTCATCCACCTGCATAGCCAACGATTTGTATTTTTCGTTAGGATAAACCTTAGTGTGCAGTGCCATGCTTTCTTTGTAAGGGACAGCGTAAGTGTCTATCATCTTTTGCAAGTCCGATTTGAATGTATCGACCAAGTTCGGCCGGAAATGCTACAGATTCTTGATTGTCCACATGTATGAAAGCATGCAATACAAAAAACTCCCGATTCGCTGAATTTTTTCCAGTGAATCGGGAGTTTTTTTGTTAGTAGTAATGAAGTCGTCTAAACTTTTCTGACGAAGATTTGAATTGGAGTTTTATCTCTTCTAAATTCAATCTTCACCTTTCTTTTTGGCCGTTTTTTGACCTTTCATCGGTCGTGTAGCTCGCTACACTCTCTCTTCAAGGGCCCAAAATACCTCAAAAATAAAGGCAAATCTTGAAATTCATAAAAGTTCAGACGACTTCAATAAGTTATTTCGTAGTCGATTCGCCCTTGCGGTAAAAACCCTTGAGCTGAATGTCGAACGTCAGGGCAGAGTAGGGCGGAATCAGTCCGGCCGAAGCACTCATGTAGCCCAGTTCCTGCGGCATATACACACGCCAGCGGTCGCCAATGCGCATTTCCATCAATGCCGTCGTAAATCCTTCGATGAGGCTGCTCACGAGCAAGGACGTAGGCGAGCAAAATTCAGGGCTGAACACATAGTCCTCGTCTTCATAGAGTCCGCTGTGGTCGAACACTCTTCCGTCGGGATAGTTTTCCGTAGGGATGAGACGTCCGATGTAGTTTACGCGAACCGAGTCCGTGTAAAGCGGATAGCCCGAACCCGTGCCGCGTTCGGTGATTTTCACGCAGATTGAATCCGCCGTAACGCCACCCGGCATTTTGGCAAAACTGCGGTAAATGCGCCAGTCACAATGGTTTTCCCAGTCCTGTCCGTAGGTGTTTTGAGCATCAGCGATAGCCTTTTTCGCATCCGCCATACGTTCGTCAAAGAATTTGGCGTTACGGTTCACCCAGTCGTGCGAAAACTCATCATTGTCAGTTTCGGCAATGTTATCATCGCAGGCAGTGAAACCCACCAACGGCAGCAGGGCAAGGAGGAAATACAGAATTTTCTTCATTGATTACAATAGGGGGATAGTGCTCTGATTATTGCAGTTTTTTGAGGAGCGAGGTGATGCTCACCTTATCCTCGATGAGGCTGCGCAGTTCAGCAATGGGAACACGAGTTTGTTCCATCGTATCGCGGTCGCGCAGGGTCACGCAATTGTCGGTCAGCGTGTCGTGGTCGATGGTGATACAGTACGGCGTACCGATGGCATCCATGCGGCGGTAGCGTTTACCGATAGAGTCTTTTTCCTCGTATTTGCAGTTGAAGTGGAACTTCAGGTCGTTCAGAATTTCGTGAGCCTTTTCGGGCAGACCATCCTTCTTAACCAGCGGCATAACAGCCAGTTTCACCGGAGCCAGTGCAGCCGGCAATCTCAGCACTACGCGCGTTTCGCCGTTTTCGAGTTTTTCCTCGGCATAAGCATGACACATTACGCTCAAGAACATACGGTCAACACCGATTGAAGTTTCGATAACATACGGCGTGTAGCTTTCGTTCGTTTCGGGGTCGAAGTATTCGATTTTGCGACCCGAGAACTTAGCGTGCTGCGAAAGGTCGAAGTTCGTACGAGAGTGAATACCCTCAACCTCCTTGAATCCGAAGGGCATTTTGAACTCGATATCGGTGGCAGCGTTGGCATAGTGAGCCAACTTTTCGTGGTCGTGGTAGCGGTAGTTTTCAGCACCGAAACCAAGAGCCTCGTGCCAAGCCAGGCGGAACTTCTTCCACTGTGCAAAGCTGTCGAGTTCCGTGCCGGGTTTTACGAAATACTGCATTTCCATCTGTTCGAATTCGCGCATACGGAAGATGAACTGACGAGCCACGATTTCGTTACGGAAAGCCTTACCGATTTGTGCAATACCGAAGGGCAGCTTCATGCGGCCGGTTTTCTGTACGTTCAGGTAGTTTACGAAAATACCCTGAGCCGTTTCGGGGCGGAGGTAAATAGTTGAAGCACCTTCAGCCGTCGAACCCACTTCAGTTTTGAACATGAGGTTAAACTGGCGCACATCGGTCCAGTTGCGCGTGCCCGAGATGGGGCAAACAATTTCTTCGTCGAGGATGATTTGCTTGAGTTCGGCCAGGTCCATGGCATTCATGGCGTCCGAATAACGCTGGTGCAGTGCATCGCGCTTAGCCTGGTGTTCGAGCACGCGAGCGTTTGTGCTGCGGAACTGAGCCTCGTCGAAAGCCTCGCCAAAGCGCTTGCGAGCCTTAGCCACTTCCTTGTCGATTTTTTCCTCGTATTTAGCAATCTGGTCCTCGATGAGCACGTCAGCGCGGTAACGTTTTTTCGAGTCGCGGTTGTCGATGAGGGGGTCGTTGAACGCATCAACGTGACCCGAAGCCTTCCACACCGTGGGGTGCATAAAGATGGCAGCATCAATACCCACAATGTTTTCGTGGAGCAGCACCATCGACTGCCACCAGTATTGCTTGATATTGTTTTTCAGCTCCACACCGTTCTGACCGTAGTCATACACAGCGCCTAAGCCGTCGTAAATGTCGCTTGAGGGAAATACAAAACCGTATTCTTTACAGTGAGAAACGATTTTTTTGAATACATCTTCTTGTGCCATGATGTTGCAGTATTGTTGTTATATATTTATATGCGTAATATAATTAAGCCAAAAAGCAGATTTTTCAGGTCTGTTGCGTGCAAAGTTACTAAATATTGCGCGATTGCTGCTTTTTTAATTCCTTAAAAATGCCGCAGCGGCTTAGGGTTATTGCAGATGCGGCTTCTTTTTCAAGCGTTCGGTAAGCACGGTTTTCAGGTTTTGGCTCGTCTGCAAATTCAGTTTTTTGCGTATGTGCGCCCGTTGGCTGTTGATGTTGCTTTCGTTTTTGTTTAGAATCGTACAAATTTCGCTCAGTTTCTTGTCCTGCAGAATGAGCTGGCAAATTTCGAGTTCCGAGGGCGAAAGTTCCGGGAAAATGCCTTCGAGCAGTAGGAAGTCAGCTTCTTGTAGTTTTATTAAATTTTTAACATTCTTGAGCAGTGTTTGTTTGGAATCCTCGGTCATCATTTCCAGCAGCAGCGTAGTTTGTTGTGGGGTAAGATTTGTGCGTGCCATTTCGATGTAAGCCTTGATTTCCGATTTGTTCGTGCGCAGCATTCGCAGTATGTCGCGTTCGTCGGCCTTCAGTTTTGTTGTTTTCCTGATACAGCTGTTTGACACTCCGCTTCAGATGATGGGCCATAACCCCTGTCAGGCAGAAAGCCACTACATACACACCGTAAAAATTAAGCAGTGCTTCGTCCTTTGTCAGCACCACGCATACACCGTATATCGCAAGTGAACACACACAAAGTATGTAGGCCACATTTTTAAAATAAGCCACAATGCAGAAGAGGATGTTGAAGGCCAACAGCACCATGTTTCCCACGATAAGCATCAGGTGATAGGGCGTGTGGGCCATCGACGACATAATCATTTCGATTGAGGTGGTGGTTTGCGACAGGAAAATACAAGCTATAAGTGCCGTATGTAACTTTATCACGTTTTTGTGGTAAAGTGCCAAAATTCCAACCGTTAAAAACAAATATATGCGGTTTTGCATCACAAACCAGTAATCCTGCGGTCCGGATAGACCGGCTTCGCCGAATATCAGCGAAAAAATGATGGCTGAGCCAAAAAAGTAAAACAATATTTTTCGTTGACGCTCAATCAGCATTTGTGCATTCTCGATAGCGTTGTAATGTGGAAAAATGGTGAGCAGATTATTTATAAACTTCATATTCAGGCATATCAATGTGTTTTAAGGTGCAAAATTACGGTATTTATCTGCATTAAAGGTTATTCAAGGTTCTATAAATTTGAACTCCTAAATCAGAAACCTTAATTTTGCACTGCGTTTGCATACCAAGGGTCGTTGAGCAGCGAAAGGCTTGGGTATAGGATTACTATAGATAATTAAATGACGGATGATTTTTAAGCTGTCAAATACACTCGAAATGAAACATTATTCCGGTGTTTGGGTCATTGCTCCGGCCCGGGTATGTGACCCCCATAAAGCAGGCTGTTTTCAAAGTCTGTGTTCTGCTTAAATGCAGATATTTCTTTTTCATCTTTTACGTGTTTGTCGCCGATTGCGTCTCAGCGGAGATGGGTCGGCGATTTTTTTTGTCCCTTTTTTTGCGTACTATTTTCTCTTCGTTTAGGTCAGCTCGTGGTAACCAGCCCTTCCTAAATTCAGGTTTCAACCCCCCTCGAAAGCGTAAAATTTTAAATTCGAAACGAATCAAACAACTGTTAAAATGTGTGCTTTTTTAAGCAGGCAAAATGGGGCGATGATAGAGTCGCTTCACACATTGCCCCCGTTCACCATGCTGCCCAATAGCAGGGGGCAACATAGTGATGAAGTGCGAACCATTGCAGAGATATTCGTAGCTTCCTAATCGCCCAATCTTTAAATTCGCGGTACTTCTCTTCCGCTTCTGCCCGGTTCACGAAGCACACTCTTCCGATACGTTGCATTTGAAAGCATTTCACCGCTTGGGTTCCTCATGGCGGTTTTAACAAATAACTTAATAAAAGCAAAGGTGAACGGTTTGCCTATCCTTGCATGTTAGGGTGCAATCAGCGTGCGCGGCACCGATTTAGTGGCTTTTTCTCAAAACGCTGATTATCAGCAGTTTCAAGCTTGTTGAAACTAGCTCGGAACTAAATTGCACAAGCTCGGAACTAATTTGCACTAGCTCGGAACTAATTTCAACAAGCTCGGAACTAATTCGGGCAATCGCGGAGTAATTTTTGACAAGCCTCCGTCACGTGTCTCAAACAGCGGAATGCAGACGGATAAACCACCTGTTCGTTTTCAGGTAATTTTACATACACAGCAGGCCGTTGTTTAACATTTACCGTAAACAGATAGGATGAATACATACGAATTTTCTTAGGAGGGGCTTGTTCACAATAAAAATAAGTCCAACTTCTATAAATCAAGAGGTTGGACTAAAAATATTATGGTTTACCGGACAGCAATAATTATCAGTATATTGCAAGACATTGTGTCAAATCTATGCCAATGATAATCAAGACATATCAAGCTATCTATATATAAAGATAAGTATCATCTGTCAAATGCTAATTCAAGGCAATAATATAAGATCGTGCAAGCACCTCTTCGAGTGAATGACCATCAATCTTCAAATTGTCCCAAATATCATGTTCGTTATCAAAGGAAGCAATCACCTCCCCGTCTCGATGGGTGTCACCATTACATTGCCAACCGATATATTTCTCCTCTCGGTTTCTAGGTAGTATCTTACATTCTATGGGATAGCATTCTCTATGAATACCATAGAATGTGTCGTCATCGATGTAATAGAAGCCAAGGTTTAGGCCAACATCCACAACTTGATCTCTAAAAATCTCTTTTGAAACCACAGAACCAGCTTCTTTCTTCATAGACAGTCGCCAACCTAATTCATCTTCATAGATGTGCTTACCTGCTCCGTAAAAATCGGGGATGGCTATTTTTCTCTTTATCTGAACCATAATTATTTCTTTTTTTGTTTGTTGAACGTCTCTATTTTTGATATCAATGAATTGTACTTTGAATCTATCGGAAATGAATTCTTCTTATCATGGCTTTTACGCTTTAATTTTCCATCGGAAGAATCTTTTTGCCAAGTATGCGCATGACTGCCCTTTCCATTATTGAAAGGAATTACATTACCCTTAGAATCAAATTCCAAATTAATCTCATAGGCTAAATCGTGTCTATTAAATACATTGACACTATGAACTTGAATAGTTCCATCTGGTTGTTTCGTACCTATAATATAAGTAGCATCAGACGAATTTGAGTTCAAGATATTCTTTCTTTGTTCACCGTTCTCTGTAAAATAGACAACCTTGTGCCCTTCGATACGATAATTAGTCTCTGTATGGGTGCGTTTACCAGTTGGTACACTGCCCCAGCCTTTGCTATAAGAACCATTACCACCCATGACGTACTATTGTTAAGTTATCATTTGGATAGTAAGTGCTAATAGCCTCATTCTCGCCAACCTGTTTGGCACCATAACGAATAATATGGATTGGGTGCAAATAATCTATCATCTTATTATAGCCTTCTATCCACATAGTCTTACATCGTTCGCTATTACCTACTCCAGTACTATTTACTGCAACTACTGATTCTTTGGGCCATCCTTCAAAAGAGCACTCATAATTATCATTCATCCAAGAAATATTGGGGATGACATCAATTCCATTGAATTGCCACCAAGCCACAAGCAGTTTGTTCCTAAATATATTCCATAGCTTCTGGGCAAAGACCATTTCCGCATAGACAGAGAAGTCTGGCCCAATAATAAGTGAATCCCTTGAAAGAATAGAACTAACGAACTTATTAGGATATGTCCATAAGCCTTCAAGATGTTTGTCATCTGTGTAGAAATGTGGTACAGCGTTTCGGTACTTGCCGGTAGTAGTCCGATAAAATGCCACAATTCGTTTTGGAATGTCGCATAATATTGGTTTTACAACAGGCATTTGGAAAGTTCCAGTAAAACTAAGATTCTGACACAAGCCATGGTGTAGTATACCTAAGTGGTCAGTCACTTGAGCACTAATAATTTCATGAGAGGTGGACACCATAGCATTCCATTCGTCCTCGTTGAAAAGTTTGTTAACCGTCATTTTGGTCATATTTTTAACCTAGAAATGATAAACACTAATAAAAATCTTCGATTAACGAGGCTGAAGCATCGATATTACAAATAGGATAACTACCTTTGCAACCGAATTCGTCCGCTTCTTCCTCGAATATTGGTAAGACTAGTCGTGCCAATCGAGAATATAACGACTTACAGCCTCCTGCTATTTGCCGATAGCATGAGGCTTTTTTCGTCTTATAAGCACTATCCTGTCATAAGCCTCCTTTTATTAATTGATGAAATAATCCCTCGGGAAGGCAAATCCATTTGAGATTTGCTTGTGATGTTTTCGACAGACAATGCGTATAAATCTCGTTCTTCAATAGGTTTTTGTCTGTCTAGTACATCCTCTAGTCTTACGGTCTTTATGTTCAACTGATTGCAAGTTCTTTCTGTAACCTTATCGGTGATAACTACAGAATGATTATTGCTCAACGCATAAAACAAAGCAGAACTATCATTAAACCCAATTGCTTGTAGAATAGCAGAATTATTGTAGAAGAATTCTATGAAACGTTCCATTTCTTTACCGCTAAAGGAACTAATTGAAACATTCGACAATTCCAGAAGGGGCACAGAACATGCATGTTTTATGATACTAGTAGTATGTAGCTGACAACATTGTTTGATTCTGCTCTTGTACTCGACTAGTCGTTCGATTGCGGCGGATAAAATCACCAAATCTAAAATCCCCTGTTCCATTAGAATGCAAGTGATTGAGATTGAACATCAGAAACAGGTATGCTTAATAATTCCGCTGCCCTACTTGGCGTTATTAGCTCCTGAGCTAAGGCGCTATACACCATGTTGGTGTAGGCTTCTGAATCAGAACAACACGAATTTTCTTTTTCTTTAAACCTACTTTCTTCTACTTTAGATTTAAATTTTGAACTCATATTCTTTTGAATGCAAAAAGATCTATGCCGTTTATCGCTAATAATTGACAAGCTTTTAAGTGAATACATAATGGCATCTATGGAAAGACCATATGTGCATTGCACAGAAATCAACTCTTGAAATGATATTTTGGATTTTGTACTAAACGCATCCACCAGTACCTGGGAGGGCAATAACATTTCTGAAGCAAATACATTGCACAGCTTCTCTTTTTCATTTTGAGATAACGTTGTGTCAAATGCATTATTAGCCAGCAAATGTGCAAATTCATGGAGAGTAGTCAAACGTTTACGCTCAACATGCTTCTTTTCATTGTTTAGAACAATAACCCAAATAGAATCGTTGGCAGCACCGCTTACGCCATCAAATCCATCAGGCCCATCCACCTCAAAAACTTTTATCCCATGTTGGATAAGCAATTCTTTCGCATTTTCAATGGGAGCATTACCCAACCCCCATAGTAATCGAATGTTTCTTGCCAACTCTTTCATTTGAGCTGCAGAAGAGATGATTGGGAAAATTTCGGTCTTATTATATGCATTATCGATTGATAAGATCTTTTCTATTTCAAGATAACGTTCTACCTTATCTTGAATTTTTGAAATAAGAGAGGACTCATCTTTAGCCTTGACACTAGCTTTTTTACGAAATGATATATTAATCTCGCTCATATCAAAAGAGAAAGGGCGAAAAAAATATTCCATGGAAACCTTAAGTGCACGTGCAAGTTTTTCCAAGATGTCACTACCAGCCATGGCTCTACCAGCCTCGTATTTAGAAATGGTCTGCTTTGACACAGCACCACCTGTCTTATTTGAGAGTTCTTCCATTGAAAGCTTCTCTTTTTGCCTAGCCAATTTTAGGCGTTTTCCAAATATTTCTTTTGAATCTATCATAGTGTATTATTTTTTTCATGCGACAAATATACGAAAATAATTTAATATGTCGCATACTTCTCCGTAGATTTATAGAGACTTGCACCAATGAGCCGCAGGATGTATGCGCATTCTTCCTTGAAATTGTCTTTTATTTTCATAAAACTTTCTTCGCGCATGTGTCCAATAGGCAAGATGCATCAACGGGCGCCATGCAGAGTCAAGATTTTTCATACAAAAAAGCCATGAAGCCGTCGTGCAGGGAGGAAGCTCGCCTGTATGACGGATTCATGGCTGAATGCTGTAGCGTCACGGTGGTGCATGAAAGGCCGATTAGCGTTTCATGAACTCGCGTACCCTTTCGATGGGAATGCCGAAGTTAAAGTTGTCCGAACCGTTGAGTTTGGCAAAGTTCACGCCAACCAGGTTGCCCTCGGTGTCGATTACCGGACTGCCGCTTGAACCCTGCACGGTAGCTATGTCGTAAAGAATGCGCTGCCCGTCAGAAAGTTGCGTAACCTTTCCGCCCGTCATCTGCACCTGGATGCCCGCTTTGGTAGTGGCCAACTGCGGTCCGGCGTTGTAGCCCAACATATACAGCTGCTGCCCCATTTCAAGGGGGTCAGATTCGCTGGGGATGGCAAAGACGTAGGCATTCTGGGGTGTTTGTTTGTTCTTTAATTGAATCAAAGCCAAATCAACATCGGGTTTATCCGACACGCGAATAATGACGCAAGGATTCTTCTGCAAAAAGTCTTTTTCGCCCGTTACGTGCGTATCGTTGTAGGCAATGCCAAGTTCGCAAACCGAACTGATGCGCAACTGTCGCGGATCGTCGAGCGCGCTAATCTGACGAATCAGGTTTTCCACTTCGCTGTACGCCTCGCGCAGCTCAGCCTGTTGTTGGGCAATCTGGTTCAGCTTTTCCGTATCGTCGTATAAGGCAAAGTCGCTGCCCATGTAGTAACAGCCGGGTTTCATGTTTTCCAACCGGTTGTACTCATCGCTCAGCTTCTGCTTGATGATGCCGTAGTACATGGCTATGGAGCGCAGCAAATTCCGGTAGCCCGTTTTAATTTGCTCCTCCTCAATGTAAGGTTGCGCCACGTGGCGGTTGGTCATAATGAGCCCTTTTTCGTCGACAAAGAAGCCCGTTCCCGACATCACCGAGCAATGTTTGCTGATTTCAGCCTCGTTGTCGGTGACATTCGCCAAATTACCTTCGGCATCAACGCCCGAAAAGTATAGCACCTCGTTGTTGGGCAGTTGTAGCCGGTAATAGAACTTGTTGAGAATCAGCACTGAACCGCTTTTGGTCAGGTCGAAAAGCTCGGCCTGCGTCATCTCGCGCGAACACGACGAAAAGAGCAAGGCTACAAGCGTAACTAAGGACAATAGGTGTTTCATGCAATCAGTATTTAGGTGTGTGCATTTTATCAAGATGTTGAAAAAAAGAATTCCACATCGTATAATTCGAAGTCGTCTAAACTTTTCTGACGAAGATTGAATTTCATAAAAGTTCAGACGACTTCTTCTATAATTAAGAAACGTGACGCACGCTGATGCCACACGCTATTCGCGCGCACCGCTCTGCTTCATCAACTGCCGTACGGCCTCGTCCTCGCCCACAATCCACATGGCATCGGCGCGACAAATCAGGCGGTCGGCAGTAGCCGGCACAATGTTTCCTTCGCTGTCCTCAAAACCAACGACCGAGCAGTGGAACTGCGAACGAATGCCGCTGAGGCGCAAACTCTTGTCAATGAACGAGCTACCGTCGTGCAAAATAACGCGGCGGAGCTGCAAGCGGCTGTTCGACAGGGGCAAATCGGTATGTTCCTGCGTCAGTCGCTGCGCAAAGGCCTGCAAGCTGTCGTCGCTGCCGATAGCCTCAATGCGGTCGCCCGGAAAAATCATGGCATCGCCATCGGGCACATTCTGTCGGTGCGCCCCGCGCACAATGGCGGCAATCATCACGCCGTCGCGATGGCTGAACTCCAGTTCGCGCAGACGTTTGCCTGCCCATGCCGAATCATCGGGCACGTCAAGTTCGGCAATGTGTATGTTGCGGCTGGTAAGTCGGCCGGCATATCCCGGTTCGGTGGCAGCATCGGCCCGTGCCAGTGTTTCGCGCGAGCGAAGGTTCTGCAGGAAAGTACGCTCCAGTTTGATACTCGTCCATTTGATGCGGCGCGACACGATGAACAGTAACATCACCACAAGCGCCGTGGCAATGTGGAAGTACCAGCGGAAGGGCGAAAGAAAGTCGAGTACATAATATATAGTAGCAGCAGCTATGCCATAGCGTATGCCAAAGGTAAAACAAAGACTCACGCGATGAAATTCGCCACGCAACCACAGCTGCTTCCACTCCTCCGAATGATTTTTGCGCATAACGATGGCACGCAGAAAAGGCGATGCGGCCAACAAGGTGAGCAAACCGCAGCTGATGTTGCCCGGCCAATGGCCAAAGGCACCCCGACACAGCGGCAGCAACACGGCAAAACTGATGGCAATGACGCCGATGCTCAGCGTGAGGTAAGCCCCCACCTGGCTGACGAGTGCTGTGAGCAGTTTGCGCCAAAGCCCCGTTTGTGCCTTGGCCGTGGCCGTGTTCTTTCCGTGTCGTCCGCGTTCGCTCAGGTGTTGCACCACCTGGGCAGGCATGATGCGTTCAAAGGCATCGGCCACAGGGCGGGCGGCACGAATCATGTAAGGCGTAAAGAAGGTGGTGATGATGCTCACTGCCACCACAACGGGGTAAAGAAAATCGTCGGTAACATGGAGCGAAATGCCGAGTGAGGCAATGATAAAGGCAAATTCACCAATCTGTGCCAGCGAAAAACCACCCTGAATGGCAGTGCGGAAGGGTTGACCCGAAAGCAGGAAACTGGTGGTGCCAAACACCGCCTGACCCAGAATGATGGCTACGCACAGCACAACGATGGGCAGCCAGTACTGCATGAGCACTTCAGGGTTGACCAACATGCCGACCGACACAAAGAAAATGGCACCAAACAAGTCCTTGACGGGCGATACCACGCGCTCAATGCTCTCTGCCTCAACGGTTTCGGCCAATATACTGCCCATCATGAAGGCACCGAAAGCTGAACTGTAGCCGGCCTTGTTGGCAAAGACCACGAGCATAAAGCAAAGGCCGATGCTTACAACCAGCAGGGTTTCTTTGTTCATCCAGCGGTGGGCTTTGCGCAGAAACGAGGGCACGACATACACACCCACTACAAACCAAAGAATAAGGAAAAAGCCGAGTTGGAAAAGGCTGCCTACGAGCTCAATGCCCTGAAACTGGCGGCTCACAGCCAGCGCACTGAGCACCACCATGAGCAAAATGCCGAGTATGTCTTCGAGAATGAGCACGCTGAGTACTTCGCCGGCAAACTTTTTTTGCCGCAGCCCGAGGTCGTCGAAGGCTTTGTAAATAATCGTGGTACTCGACATGGCAAGCATACCGCCGAGGAAAAGGCTGTTCATGGCTCCCCAATGAAACAGGTGCCCCACGGCACTGCCCACACTCATCATGCAAAACATGACGCTGCAGGCGGCAATGATGGGCCCCACGCCCATCTTGACAATTTTTTTAAACGAAAATTCAAGTCCGAGCGTAAACATCAGGAAGATTACGCCAATGTCGGCCCAGGTTTGTATGCTCTCCATGTTGCTTACCGAAGGGGTGTAGGGCATGTGCGGCCCGGCCAGGAATCCGGCCACAATGTAGCCCAGCACAAGAGGCTGCTTGAGCCGCTTGAACACCAGCGTCACAATACCGGCGGTAATGAGAATGAGGGCAAGATCGGAAATAAAGCTCTCCATTTTTCAAAAAAATAGCTTAGTAGGAATGTGTAATATCTGCTTGATGCCGATAAGTAGGTGTTCAAAATTATTTTTACATTTGAATTGCGTTATTGTGCCGTAGTTGTTTGTTCTGTGCGAAGGAGCATAGCGGGCTATGTGACTGAGCGCAGGGCAAACAAATGCGGTGCAAGAACGTAATGCAAAGTAAAAATACTTCGATAGAATTATATAAAATAATTTTGAACACCTACTTAAATACACCGACCGATTTGAGCTAACGGCACAGTCCGTGGCTCAAACCGGTCGGGTTACTTTATGAACATTGTTGCGTGCGGTAGGGAGTCCGCAGCGAGGTTTTATCGTTGTGCCGTGAGTTCCACGATTTTAACCACCAGTTCCGAAGCCTTTTTCAGCGAAGGAATGGGCAGGAACTCGTGCGGGCCGTGGAAGTTGAGTCCGCCGGCAAAAATGTTCGGGCAGGGCAGTCCCTTGAACGACAGCTGCGCACCGTCGGTTCCGCCACGGATGGCACGCACGCGGCTCGGAATGTTGCAAGCCTTCATGGCTTCAAGCACAATGTCAACCACGTGAGGCACGGGCTTAATCATTTCGCACATATTATAGTATTGGTCGGCCATTTCGATAGTTACCGTGCCTTCGCCGTAGCGGGCATTGGTCCACTCCACCGCCTTTTGCAAGAAAGTCTTGCGGCGTTCAAAGCGTTCGCGGTCGTGGTCGCGAATGATGTAGCTGAGCTGTGCCTGTTCCACATTGCCTTCGATGTGGAGCAGGTGGAAAAAGCCCTCGTAGCCCGTGGTTTGTTCGGGCGTTTCGTGCGTAGGCATTTGTTCGGCAAACTCAGCAGCCACGCGGGCAGCGTTCACCATTTTGCCCTTGGCATAGCCCGGATGCACGCTCACGCCCTTCACGCTGATGTGTGCGCTCGCTGCATTGAAGTTTTCGTATTCCAATTCGCCCAATTCGCCGCCGTCCATGGTGTAGGCCCATTCGCAGCCGAACTTTTCGACGTCGAACTTATGGGCACCCAGCCCAATTTCCTCGTCGGGGTTAAAGCCCACGCGCACCTTGCCATGCTTGATTTCGGGGTGAGCCAGCAAGTATTCCATGGCCTGCATGATTTCGGCAATACCCGCCTTGTCGTCGGCACCGAGCAGCGTGTGTCCGTCGGTCACAATCAGGTCTTCGCCCACGTGGTCGAGCAATTCGGGAAATTTCTTCACCGTCGACACGATACCCGCCTCAGCATCGAGCACCAGGTCCGTTCCGTCGTAGTTTTCGACGATACGCGGTTTCACGTTGGCTCCCGAGCAGTCGGGGCTGGTGTCCATGTGGGCAATAAAGCCGATGGTAGGCAGGGGTTTATCGGTATTGGCCGGGAGTGTGGCATACACATAGCCGTTGGCGTCGAGTTCCACCTCGGTCATGCCAAGTTCGGTGAGTTCTTGTTTCAGGTATTCAGCCAATTTCAGCTGTTTGTCGGTACTCGGAGTTTTTCCGGCATCTTCGGCCGACTGGGTATCGAAGCTGACGTACTTCAGGAATCTTTCTACTATATCCATGGTTTGTATTTATTTTTTAGGTTATGCTTGCGCCGGGGCACCATAAGTTCCGGCTTTGCTTTCGCAAATTTACAGAATATTTTCTAAACTCCTTTCAAACTGTTCTGTTTTAGCGCAAAGCATTGACTAATTTTTTTGTAACTTCGCTGTGCGTTACGAACCAACGCGCTTTTTTTCTTAATTTACTGATATTAAGCTACATGGCACGTATTCTGATTCACACTACTTTGGGCGACATCACCCTGAAACTCTACGATGAAACGCCCCAGCACCGCGACAATTTCCTGAAACTGGCAGCCGAGGGGTATTACAACGGCACGCTGTTTCATCGCGTCATCAAGGATTTTATGATTCAAGGCGGCGACCCCGATTCGGTGGGCGCACCGGCGGGCAAAATGCTCGGTGTGGGCGGTCCGGATTATACCATTGAGGCCGAAATCATGCCGCAGTTCTTTCACAAGCGGGGCGCATTGGCCGCTGCACGTCAGGCCGACGAGGTGAACCCCGAACGCCGTTCGAGCGGTAGCCAGTTCTACATCGTGTGGGGACAGACCTACAACGACGGACAGCTCAAACAACTGGGCAAACAGCTCGAAATGCAGGCATTGCAGCAAACTTTCAATGCGTTGGTGGCGGCTCACCGCAGCGAAATCATGGAAATGCGCCGCAACCGCAACCGCGAAGGCTTGCAGGCTTTGCAGGATGAACTCGAAGCGCAGGCACGCAAAACGGTGAAGGAAGCTGCTCCTGCACTTTCGCCCGAACAAATGGAGGCTTACAAAACTGTGGGCGGTACGCCGCACCTCGACGGACAATACACCGTGTTTGGCGAAGTGGAAAGCGGACTCGAAGTGGTTGAGCAAATTCAGCAGGTGCCCACCCGTCAGGCCGACCGTCCGGCTACTGATGTTGTTGTGACGAGCATCGAACGCCTGGACTAATCATTTCCCGGTTCATTTTTTTTTAAAAGAAAACACCGGTTGCAACATGAGTAAGTTAACCTTATCTGCTCAAAAACCAAAGCGTCTGGCCTCGTTAGACATTCTGCGAGGCTTAGACCTTTTCTTCCTCGTCGGGTTGGAAAGCGTGATGCACGCGCTGTCGGGGGCTGTCGAAGGCGAAAAGTTTCAAGCCTTAATGTGGAATTTCACCCATGTCGACTGGCAGGGATTTTCGCCTTGGGATTTGGTCATGCCTTTGTTCCTTTTCATGTCGGGGGTGTCGATACCCTTTTCCATGTCGCGCTACCGGAAAGGAGCTTCGCGCCGCGAATTGTTTCGCCGTTTGTTCAAGCGTTTTGTGCTGTTGTGGCTGTTTGGTATGCTGTGTCAGGGCAATCTGCTTGGTCTCGATGCTTCGCGCATTTACCTCTACTCGAACACCCTTCAGAGCATTGCCGTGGGCTATTTGTTTGCCGCATTGTTCTTTGTGTTTACTTCGTGGAAAACGCAAATTTTCATAGCCCTTGCCTTGCTGTTGGGCTATTGGGGGTCTATGGAGTGGATTACCATCGATGGCTTCGGTGGCGGTAACTATACGCCCGACGGCAACCTGGCCGAATGGATTGACCGCAGCGTATTGGGGCGTTTTCGCGATGCAGCTGTGGTGAATGCGGCCGGAGCGGTGGAATTTCCCCCTTGGTATCGCTACACCTGGATTCTCAGCAGCCTGACGTTTGTGGTGAGCGTAATGAGCGGCACTTTTGCCGGTATGTTGCTCAAAAGCGGCAAACTGGCCCCTTGGCGTAAGGCTATGGTGCTGGCTGTATTGGGCCTCATCATGGCAGGTTTGGGGTGGCTGTGGAATTTTGACCATCCGGTTATTAAAAAACTTTGGACTTCGTCGATGGTGCTTGTCAGCAGTGGCTACTGCTTCATGCTCATGGCCTTGTTTTACTACGTTATCGACGTTTGCCACTTCCGTTTCGGCCTGAACTGGCTCCGCGTTTACGGCATGAACTCCATTGCGGCCTACATGCTGACCCTGTGTATTCAGTTCCGCTGTATTCCCCACTCCCTGCTCTACGGCTTAGAACCCTACATCGGTTCAGCCTGGTATCAAGTGGTGCTGGCCGCCTCGTGCAGCCTCCTTATTTACTGGATTCTTTGGCGAATGTATCGTGCGCAGCTATTTTTGCGCGTGTAAGTTTCAACGGAAACACGACGCTATACGCTGCCTTTCCGCCGCCTTACTTATAAACCCAAAGCCCGAACCCTTTCAATAGCAAGGGGTTCGGGCTTTTTGGGGCTCAGTAGCAAAATAAACTGTCATTCGGCATTGTTGTGGGGGACGTTGGCCGGTTTCAACGGTTCAACGTGCGTAGTGATGAAAGTACGATTGCCAAACTTTTGCCGCAAGCGGTCTTCAATTTCGCGCGTGGCGCGATGTGCCTCGTTGAGCGAGGTGCTTCCGTCCATGCGGAAATGCACTTCAATGGCCGAATAATTACCGATGTGGCGGGTACGCAGGTTGTGTGGGTCGCTCACCCCCGGCTGTTGCAGAATGGTTTCGACGATGAAGCGTTCCTCGTCGGCCGGGAGCGACTTTTCGAGCAATTCCTCCATACTCGGCACAAACAGCTGAATGGCCACCTTTACGATGAAGAAACTCACCACAACGGCTGCCAGAGGGTCGAGCACGCGCCAGCGGTCGCCCAACAGAATGGCACCGCCAATGCCCACCAGCGTTCCGATGCTCGACAAGGCATCGCTGCGGTGATGCCAGGCATTGGCCACCACGGCTTGCGACTGCAAGGCACGGCCGCGCGCCACTGTCCAATGGTAAAGAGCCTCTTTGGCTACCACCGAAAGGGCGGCAGCTATTAGCGCAATGCTGCCCGGTGCTTCGAGGGGTTTGCCGCAAAGATACTGCCCAATTTTTTCAGCACCGCTCCAAAATATGCCCACCCCGACGAGCAGCAGCATCACACCAATCAAGGCTGTGGCCAGGGTTTCGTATTTGCCGTGTCCGTAGTCGTGGTTGGTATCGCAAGGTTTGCCCGACAAGCGCACAAAAAGTATCACGATGAGGTCGGTGATAAAATCAGAAAGCGAATGCACCGCATCGGCCAGCATGGCAGCACTGTTGCCCAATATACCGGCAGCGAATTTAAATACCAGCAGCATGAAATTAACCAGACTGCCCCAAAGCGTGACGCGGAAAATGCCGCGTTCGCGTTGTTGCGTATGCGTGGTTGAATGTGACATGATGAATGCGTAAGTAATTAAGTAGATGAGTTGAAGTTGGTATGTTGAAATAGGTTCTAAAAATCAACGGTCTGTACTGACGGTCGATTTTTAGAACCTATTCATAATGGAATGGGCTAATGAAAGCTAAAGCATTTTGAACCCTTGCTGATTAGAAAAGTTCAACGGTGTATCCGCCCGTCCACGTTTCACCGCATTCCGCGTGGTTCATGAACGGACGTTCGCTCAACTGACCTTCGAAGTGCTGATGGTCGCACAGTCCGTGCCACGGTTCGCAGCACACAAAGGGCGAATGCTGACCCTGCGGACTCCAAAACAACCAGCAGGCTGCATCGCTTGCCACACGTGCCACGGGTTGCTTTTCGCGGTCGAGCACCGTAGCAGCCGTCACCTCGTGATTGTCGAAAATCAGGGCCTCGTGAGCAAAGGTGTCTACGCAAATAGGCACCAGTCCGTCGGCATCGAAGGGCACCGGGTGGCGTTCAGGTTCCAGACAGCCCTGATCGCCGGCGCGCCAAACAGATTCGGGCTTGCCCTCCAGTTTCAGGTAGCCGTCGACCGTGTGACTTTCGTCCCAGTCGGGCAAAGCAATCGAGGGGTGTCCGCCCATTTGGAACCACAGCGTGCTGCTTCCGTTGTTCTTTACCTGAAATTCGGCCGAAAGCGTGCGCCCCTGCAAACGGTAGGTCAGGGTCAGTTCGAAGGCAAAAGGATACACTTCAAAGTCGGCCACAGTGCTGATGTAATGCAGACGCACACACTCAGCCGTTGCTTCAGCCAACTGCCAGGTGTGTTGGCGCATGATGCCATGTTTCGGAATGCGCAGCACGGTGTTTCCGTAGCGGCACTCTCCGTTCCACATACCACCCACAATGGGAAACAGTATGGGCGCACGGCCTTTCCACCAGCGTTCGTCGCCTTGCCAGCCATATTCGCGGCCGGTTTTCAGGTCCTTCATACTCTGCACCTCAGCTCCTTTAAGGCTGATGGTGATTTGCAATTCGTTGTTCTGAATGGTTATCATGGTGTTTAGCTTTAGGGTGGTTCGGCAGAGTCTGACAGGGTACAAAGCATCTACCAGAATTTGATACATTAAAAATCAGAATATGTTGAACCACCCTTTATAATTATGCTACAAATTTAAGCATTTCCAAGTAACGCTGATAGGCTGCAAAGAGTTATTTTTCAGCAAAGAGCAATTTTGCGCTCTGGCTTCTCGCCAAAGTTTCATGTCGCTGTGGGGTAGCTGTAAGTATAAATAAATGGTATAAGTGAGTCTTTTGATATTTAAAGAGAACAAAATTATGCCTTTTTACACACAATCGGCGGAAAGAATAAAACGATTGCCAAGTTTTTTCAGCAAAAGGCTTTAACTTTGCCTCGCAAAATCTGATTCATGACATAACCACGTAGGCCGACGATGGTCTGCTGACTTTACTTATCTATGAATTATCGTAACCTGATTTTTATATTATCACTCCTGCTCGCCGGCTTGTCCTTCACTTCATGCTCGCAGCGCACGCCCCAATTCAAGGTGGGCATTTCACAGTGTAGCAACGATGTGTGGCGACAAAAAATGAACGAGGAAATTTTGCGCGAGGCATTGCTCTACAGTTCCGAGCTGCACATTGACTTGCGTTCGTCTAACGAAAACAGCGAATTGCAAATTCGTCAAATCGACAGTATGCTCAACGAGGGCATCGATTTGCTCGTGGTTGCGCCCACCGAGGCCAAAAAACTCACTCCTGTGGTTGAAAAGGCGTACGACCGGGGCATACCGGTGGTAGTGGTTGACCGCAAAATATTGTCGAACAAATACACGGCTTTCGTCGGTGCCAACAACTTTGAAGTGGGCTATGCGGCCGGCTCGTTTATCAGCCGCGAACTCAACGGACACGGAACCGTGGTGGAGTTTACCGGACAAATGGGCGCAACTGCTGCCCAGGAACGCCACAACGGATTTATTCACGCGCTGAAAAAATCGCCCGACATTCACGTTCTGGCGCAAATTGAGGGTGGATGGAATGGCGACCACGTTGAATATCAAGTAGATTCTATCCTGAAACGGGGCATTGTGCCCGACATCGTGTATTCACACACTGACCGCATGGGCGTAAAAATTTTCCATGCAGCCAAACAGCATGGATTGAACCTGAAAGTGGTGGGTATCGACGGATTGGCGCGCAAGGACGGCGGATTGGCCAATGTGGAACGCGGCGAACTGGCTGCCTCGTTCATTTATCCCACCGGCGGCGAACGCGTGGTGCAAATTGCCCGGAAAATTCTCAGAAAAGAACCTTTTGAACGCGATACGCAGCTCAGTTCGGCAGTAATCGATGCCTCAACGGCACGCATTTTCCGCATTCAGAGCGAACAGATTCACGAAAGCGAACAGCGCATTGACCAACTGGGGACGCAGCTCGACAAGTTCCTGTCGCGTTACTCCATGCAGAACATGCTGCTGCTGGCGGCTGTCACCATCATTGTGCTTATCGGCATTGTGCTGGCGGTGAGCTTGCGCTGGTATTTCATCACGGTAAAGTGTAACCAGGAACTGGGTCTGCAAAAGCGCAAACTCGAGGATCAGCGCGACCAGCTGGTGAGCCTGTCGAAGGAGTTGCAGGAAACCACGCAGTCGAAACTGAGCTTCTTTACCGAGGTGTCGCACGACTTGCGTACGCCTCTTACCCTCATCATGGCGCCTATTGAGCAGTTGCAGGGAAGTGAAAACCTTACGCCCGAACAATGCGGATTGATAGGCATGATTCGTACGAATGCCGACATTCTGATGCGCCTTGTGAGCCAGACGCTCGACTTTAGAAAGTTCGAAGCGGGCGAACTGAAACTGCATTTGCAGCCGACGAATCTGGATGAGGCTTTTGGGCAATGGTGCGAACCCTTCAAGGCTTTGGCGCGTAAAAAAATTATCCGTTATCTGATTTCGGGTAACTTCGGTACGTCGGAACAGGCTATGGGGCTGATTGATGTTGATAAAATGGAAAGCGTGGTGTATAACTTGCTTTCGAATGCCTTTAAATTTACTCCCGAAGGCGGACGCATCACGGTGCAGGGCATGCTTCGCTACGAAACTGAATCGGGTCGGCGCCTCGTCATCGTCATTGAGGACTCGGGTCAAGGCATTGCGCCCGAAAAAATCGGTCAGATATTCGACCGCTTTTACCAGACTGACGTTAGCCACGAGGGCTCTGGTATCGGTTTGGCCACGGTCAAGGCCTACATCGAACTGCACAAGGGCACGGTTGTGGCCGAAAGTGCGCCCGGAAAGGGCTCGCGTTTCACCATTAACGTGCCTTGCGTAGAACGTATTGAGGATTTGCCTTCGGAACATCTGAACGAAGTGGCTCAGGTTTTGCAGCCTGCAGCCGAAACAGAAGATACGGCTGAAACCAGCCAAACGGCAACGATGCAACCGGCTGAGAAAGTGGCTGACGGGCAGCAGCCGAACCTGAATGTTGCCAGAAGTGTGCCCAGTGCGAAACCTGCAGGTACCGGCGCAAATGCCGGCAACGAGCCGAAACCTACGGTGCTGATTATCGACGACAACGAGGATATTCGTTCGTATGCGCGCATTTTGTTGGGCAGTGAATACTGTGTGGAAGAGGCTGTCAATGGTCGCGAGGGATTGGACAAGGCGCGCCAGCTCATGCCCGATGCGGTGGTGTGCGACGTGATGATGCCTGTGATGGATGGCTGGGAATGTTGCCGCCGCCTCAAGGACGAATGGCAAACTTCGCACATTCCGGTGATGCTGCTTACGGCATGTACGCTCAACGAGCAGCGTATCATGGGCTTCGACAGTGGGGCAGATGCTTACATCGAAAAACCATTTAGCCCGGACATGTTCCGAGCTCGTTTGCGCAACCTCATTGTCAACCGTCGTAGGCTGAAAGCGTTCTTCGGCGACAAATCGACGATTGAAAAGGCTGACGTGAGCGACCTTGACAAGGGATTTGCCGAACGATTCCGCGAACTGATTGACCTGCACTTGAATAATTCTGACCTTTCGGTTGAGGATTTAGCTTCGGAAATGGGGCTGGGCCGCAGTCAACTTTATCGCAAGGTTAAAGCACTTACGGGTTACTCGCCGGTGGAACTCATTCGCGTGGCGCGACTGAAAAAGGCGGCCGAAATGCTGACGCGTACCGACAAAACGGTGTCGGAAATTGCCTACGAAGTGGGCTTCAGCACGCCAAGCTACTTGACCAAATGTTTCCGTGATTATTTTGGTGTCAGTCCTTCGGATTATGCCAAAAGCATGTGACCCGAAACGCTAAATGCACGATTTACTAACACTTAATATCTGAATGATTATGGGACTTTTTGATTCATTCATGGGCAACGCGTCAAAAATAAACAAAGAGGAACTGGCAAGGGAGTTCAGTCCCATGCTGGCCGACAATGAGCACATCGAACAGGCTTTTGCCGTGTTCCGCGACAAATGGGTGTTTACCAACCGCCGACTCATCATTCTGAACGTACAGGGTATGACGGGCAAAAAGCGCGAATACATGTCAATTCCTTACCGCTCTATCGTGCGCTATTCTATCGAAACGGCAGGTACGTTTGATTTGGATGCCGAACTGAAAATATGGTTGAGCGGTTCGGACATTCCTTTTGAACAGAAATTCAACTCCTCATCGAATTTGCCCGAACTTCAGCGTATGCTGGCTTTGCACATTCTGTAAGTCTGCGGTAAGTATCAGTGAAGTCAATGTTCCTGATTTTCCAACGTATCGTTGAATCTTACTGATTCACTATCATATCGTTGCATCCTTGTAAAGTTGATTACTTTTCAACAACACGGCCTGCAACTGCGCCAAATTTAAATTCGCACATTCTTGGCTTCTTGGGTAAAAAGTTGTATATTTGCACCCGAAAAGCGCCTGTGGCGAAATTGGTAGACGCGCCAGACTTAGGATCTGGTGTAGCGATACGTGTAGGTTCGAGTCCTATCAGGCGCACACATATATTCAATTATCAAGCATCTCCGAACTGTCGGAGATGCTTTTTTAATTTGCGATTGCCTGTGGCTGAGTGAATCGGAACATCAACTTGATAACCTGAGAGCGGAGCAAGACGAGGACGGTAATTATCTCTGCCAAAATGACGCAATCAAAGAAACCACAACGAACATGGGAGATTTCCGACTGAAAGTATTTGCCAGTGTAGCAAAAAATTTGAGTTTCACAAAAGCATCGCAGGAACTGTTTATCAGTCAGCCTTCGGTGACAAAGCACATCCAGGAACTGGAGGCGGCCTACCAAACACGCCTGTTCGAACGCAAAGGCAACTCTATCATCCTGACTGAAGCGGGTAGGGTGTTTTGGGAATACAGCAAGCGCATTCTTGAAGGTTATAGCCGTTTGGAATACGAAATGAGTTTGCTGCGCAATGTTCACAGTGGCGAACTGCGCCTTGGAGCCAGCACTACCATAGCCCAATACGTGCTGCCGCCACTCTTGGCACATTTTGCCGAACGCTTTCCGCAAATCACACTCAACCTGCTCAGTGGCAATTCTGCCCAAATTGAAAAAGCACTGACGGAACACCGCATCGACCTGGGACTCGTCGAAGGGAACGCACGGCAGCAAAACCTGAAGTACACGGCATTCATGAGCGACGAACTGGTGGCTGTGGTGAATACACACAGCCGCTGGAGTAAGTGCGACGAGATTGAACCAAGCGAACTCTGCCAAATTCCCCTTGTGCTGCGCGAACGCGGTTCGGGTACACTCGATGTGCTGTTGTCGGCACTCGGCGAACATCACATCAAACTTTCTGACCTTTCAGTCAGAATGCACTTGGGGAGTACCGAAAGTATTAAACTCTTTATCGAAAACAGCGACTGCATGGGCATTCTGTCTATTCGCTCTATCAACCGCGAAATTTTTTCGGGAAAATTTAAGGTGGTCGACATTAACGGACTGTCTATGAACCGCGAATTCGACTTTGTTCAACTGCAAGGGCAGGACAGCGGACTTCCAACCCTGTTCATGAACTTTTGTCAGTCGCATTATAACCATTAGTTATAGCCTATATATAAACTGAATGCGCGAGTATGACCGAAAGGTTGTAACTTTGCACCCGCAAAAGCACCACGGAACCTTCGCGCGACGCTACGCCTCACAACGCATTCATTACAATTCAAAAGCATAGCAATATGATTTCAGTTTCAGCTCTACAACAAAAAAACAAAGCAATTTATGTAGGCATTCTCAGTGTTCTGACTTTTTTTCTTCTGATGGACTATGTGCCCGGATTGGCGCATTTGTCGGGCTGGGTCACTCCACCCGTAGCGCTGTTCTTAGGTTTGCTGTTTGCCATGGTATGCGGCCAGGCACACCCCAAGTTTAACAAGAAAGTGTCGAAATACCTGTTGCAGTATTCCGTCGTAGGTTTGGGTTTCGGCATGAACCTGCACGCCTCGCTGGCATCGGGCAAGGAAGGTATGGAATTTACCATCATATCGGTAATCGGCACCATGCTCATAGGTATGCTCATAGGTTATAAGCTACTGAAAGTGGAACGCGATACCGCCTACCTCATCAGTTCCGGAACAGCTATTTGCGGCGGAAGCGCCATTGCGGCTGTAGGACCTGTGCTCAAGGCAAAGGATAGCGAAATGTCGGTAGCCTTGGCTACCATTTTTGTGCTCAACGCCATCGCCCTCTTTATTTTCCCCGTTTTAGGCCATTGGTTAGGGCTCGACCAGCAGCAGTTTGGCACCTGGGCAGCCATAGCCATTCACGACACCAGTTCGGTAGTCGGAGCCGGTGCTGCCTATGGCGAAGAGGCTTTGAAAGTAGCCACTACCATTAAGCTGACACGTGCCCTGTGGATTATCCCTCTGGCATTAGTCACCTCGTTCTTTTTCAAGGGCAATGGTAAAAAAATTACCATTCCCTGGTTCATCCTCTTCTTCATTGTTGCCATTGTGCTCAATACATACGTACTCGACAGTGTTCCTCATTTCGGTCAGGCTATTTCGGGTTTGGCCCGCAAGGGACTGATTATTACGATGTTCTTCATCGGCGCTTCGCTCTCGCGCGACGTGCTGAAGCAGGTAGGTCTCAAACCTCTTGTTCAGGGCATCCTTCTTTGGCTATTTATCAGCCTTAGCTCATTGGCCTATATCCTTTGGTGCTGATGACGTACTCAGGGGCCGGTGGCTCGCAAGGACTCGCATTTGACTAACTAATTCGGCAAAGTTTTTTAGATAAGTAGGTGCTCAAAATTATTTTTACATTTGAATTGCATTGTTGTGCCGCAGTTGTTTGTTCTGTGCGAATGTCAGTGCAAACCGAATGCAGAGCGACGAGAGCTTGCTCTCAAGAGCTATGCTGAGGTGCAGCCTGACTTGGCGAAGCAGTGGAGCATAGCGGGCTATGTGACTGAGCGCAGGGCAAACAAATGCGGTGCAAGAACGTAATGCAAAGTAAAAATACTTCGATAGAATTATATAAAATAATTTTGAACACCTACTTATATGGTAGTTTGTGGGTATATAAAGCAGTGAACAGCCTGACTGGCAACACCGGCTTGGCAAGTAAACATTCATTCTCAAAAAAATATAGACAAACGAAAAGGAGCAGTTCGCCACGTGCAGAACTGCTCCTTTTCGTTTTTTTTGTGCTTGTTCCGATGGGGTAAGCTGTTGAAAAATGTGTAGGTCTTACGGATTTTTTTTTAGTCGAAAAAAACGACTGCTCTGTTTGTCTTTCTCTATATTTGCGGCTATATGGCACCCATTGCATTACTCACTTACACTTAAAAATGAAGTAACATGAAAGACATTGACAAAAAATGGTTGGAAAAGTGGGAAACGGTGAAGGAAAAGACCGGAAAAATCTATTCCGAAGAATATAGACAGAGATTTGAAACAAAAAATGTAATTTTCAAAATTGAACGAAGCCCGATCGATAAGAATAAATTGATGCTGACTATAAACCAACAGCCAATCAGCGAATGGTTCAAGGAACAATGGGAGAAGTTACAGCAGCATCTGCGTAACTCAGTGCAGAAAGAACAAAAATCCAGAGGATACAGGATGTAATATAGAGAAGTACAATTCATCATGGATTGTACTTCTTCTATCGTAATATATAGTACAAAATCTAAGTTGTCTAACTATTCTAAAGTAAAATAAGCAATAAAAGAATATCTTATTCACTATTAATATACCATATTGTCAATATCTTTCCCTCATTTAGTCAATCGTATCTTTTCGTGGTAGAAATAATTTACGATAACCGGCTTGCCTTTTTCCGAGCGCCCGTAAGGCAAATCATTTATTCTATATGGAAATCCCTGTGCCTTGGCGTATTGGGAAATGTCCTGTTCCAATGCCTGCCAGTAATCAAGCCTCTTTTTGTTGTATATTTCTTCGTATAACGGAAAGAGGTCGGGATACTTCTCACGGATATACGTCATTATCCCTCCCTTGAACTGCCCGCGCAGATTCAGGTTTTCGAGCCATATCAAATCGGCATATCCTTTCACTTTCTCGATAATTGCCTTCACATCGGTTATTCCGGGGAATATGGGCGATACGAAACACACAGTACGGATGCCCGCCTCATAGACCTGACGCATCGCTTTCAGGCGACGTTCTATGCTCACGGCATTGTCCATATCCGCACGAAAACGCTCGTCAAGCGTATTGACCGACCATGACACCGTTACTTTGGGAAAACGCTTCAACAGGTCGAGGTCGCGCAGGACAAGGTCGGACTTAGTGCATATCATAATCTCGGCGTTGCTCCCACGCAGCTCTTCGAGCAGCCTGTGGGTACGGCAAAATTGCTCCTCATACGGGTTGTAACCATCCGTCACGGAACCTATCACAATGCGCTCTCCGTCATATTTGTGCAGATTGGCTATCGGTTTCCAGTTCTTCACGTCCAGAAATGCACCCCACGGTTCTGTATGCCCGGTGAATCGTTTCATAAACGATGCGTAGCAATACTTACAGGCGTGGGGACAGCCCACGTAAGGGTTGACCGAATATCCTCCGACCGGCAGTGAGGATTTGGTCATAACGCTCTGTACGTCTATTTCTTTGATTATTTCGGTATTCATTGTAAGCGTTTTGTAAATTGTTCCGGCAGTTCCTGAATCATCCTTTCTTCGCCCATTATAGGCAGCAAATCCTCTTTCATAAACACGGGGACGCCCTGTGTTTGGGCTTGGTCGGCAATGTGAAGCACCCATTCGGGACGGGAATCCACTTTGCCTTTCCGATGTCCGGTCTCCGTACCTATGACAATCCAGTCGATACCCTCGAAATCTATATCGCCGATTTCATCGAAAATAGGTTCGAAAGTGACATGGTAGTGCTTGGCCTTGATATTTCTTTTCAAATCGTCTATCCGCTTTTTTTCGGAATTGCGCGTGACGGTCACGCCCATCCATACATTCTCGTCATCTGTAGAGAAACTGATCTTGTCCGGACATTTCGTAAGGAATATATAAGCGTGTTGCGGATTGCTTTTCATTCGTCTGAATATTTCCGCATTCCATTCAAGCTTCCAGTCGGAGAAATCGCTCATTCCGGTCATCAGCCATACGTGAGGCTTGGGCGTGTCGATGATACGCAGCTTTCGCACCATATATTCCGGTACGGAGAAGTCGTCCGTAATATGGAAGCGGCGGCAGTTGTTATGGGCATAGCAGTAGCTGCACCCGATGGAGCAGCCTACCACTATGTTCATATTCTTTATCAGAGATTTTATACAGATAGTCATCTGCTTAGAGTTCCTTTTTAGAATCATTTCGGAGAGACTTTCCATTTTACCGGTTCTTTCAGTATGATTCCGTCAGTGGCATCCTCCTGTGAGAATGTATTGCTGCAATATTGTATGCAGAGCATGAGGAGCGGAGTCGTTCCGTTGTTACGGACACTTCGTTTTCCTGCAGGAGATACCCTGACAACGCTACCTTCTTCCACTGGGAACACTGTTCCGTCTACTTGAAATTCACCTTTACCGGAGAGGAAAAAATAAAGCTCCTCATGACTCTTGTGACTATGCAGAAATCCGGTTTCTGTACCCGGGGCGAATGACTGGAAAGAAAACTCGCTTCCCGTAGTTCCGAGAGCGGTGCTGCAGAAAACTTTTCCGGGGATTTTCACATCCGGGCCAAGCTGAAGTTCGTATTCATTCAGTTCATTCAACTTACCGACACTGATCGCGGCGAAATTCTGTTCTACCGCGATTTTCCTAATCTTTTTCATCTTTCTAATATTTTGAAATGATTGTTATACAGTTATTTAAGTGTTATGCTTTCTCCGTCTTCCGGTATAATCAGTCGGCTCATATCCGTCCTGTGATGGCGAGCTTCGTTGCGAAGGATGGCACGGGTGGTCTGGCAATGATCGATGGCATCCATGTGTACGGTAATCAGCTTGATGTGTGGGGGGAGTGTGTCAAGCATCGCCATTACTTCCTGTTCATTGGGGATGATACAACCGTCCGTCTTAGAGAATTCGGGGAATACCGCACCGCCACTGTTCACCACAATATAATTAGGACGATACTTTTCCACGGTAGCAAGAGTACATTCTTCCCATTTGCAATCGCCCATGATATAAATAGTCGGAAGCCCTTCGGACATCAGCACATAGCCCGAAACAGGTCCCATCATCTGGCCTATCTGACCGAAACCGTGATGGCCAATAGCACGGTGGATGGTCAGATGACCTAAGGTTATGCTCTCTTCAATCGCTTCTACATTTGAGAAACCATCTTTCAGGATGGCGGCCTTATCTTGTGGCTGGGTGTAGAAAGGAATGTCTTTCGGCAAATGCTGCTTTACACTTGGTTCGTAATGGTCGATGTGGTTGTGGGTGAGCAGTACCATATCAACACCTTCAGTAATGTCGCTAATAGGCATTACGAGATGTACCCTCGGATTCTTATATACACCGAGAGCTGATTGCAGGGTTCCTTTGTCGGCAAATACGGGGTCAATAAGAATGGTATGTCCTGCATAGTTGATTTTCAAGGTGGCATTGCGTACCAACCGAATAATTGCTTTTTCGTTCATGGTGTTATGTTTTGTATTATTTTTCGGGTACAAAGTTCGAAAGGATATCCCAATGTCTCTATGCCTTAAAAACAGGAATATATGCCATTTTGATAAAAGAATGATGTATATTTGCAGAAAGTAAAAAACAAGAGTGATGAAAGCTATAATCAATCCAGAAAGACTTGTAAGCGTTCCGTTCAATAAAACGCAATGTGGCGTAGACTTCTACATTAACACAGGCGAAAGCAAGGACATCTGTGGTGTCTTGACCGAGCATAAGGCGTTTAAGACAGATTTTTTTAGCTTCTATTTCTTCCGTCGTGCCAATGGATATTTGTTGCTGAACTTCCGAAAAGTGGAGTTACGGGATGGTATGGTGCTGCTTTTGTCGCCGCACCAGCAACAGGAATGGCACGTGAACGAGGTAGAACTAGATTACACTTTTCTTATTTTCCGCGAAGACTTTATGCGCATGTTCATTGCTGACAAGTTCTTCGTATATCGGCTGTTGTATTATTATCAGACTGATACACCGCCCTACTTGTTTGCCGAGCCGGAGGAGCTGACGGAATATATGCGCCTCTTAAAAAAGATAAAACAAGAACTACAACATCCTGTGGTAGACACTTACAACCTCATTGTGTCAGTGCTTTATTATCTATTGGTAATTATCAACCGGGCATACGCTCAAACTTATCGTCTACCTGTCGAAGTGCCAAAAAACAATTACGCATTCAAATTCAAGGACTTACTCGAAAAACATATCCGAACGACACAGCGCGTTCAAGAATATGCTGATATGCTTCGGGTAAGTCGTATCACCTTGAATAATTCTGTCATGGCGCAATTTGGTGTATCAGCCATTCACTTACTCAAGCAACGTCTTTTGGAAGAGCTGAAAAATGAGCTACTGTTCTCCAATCTGAATGTGAGCCAACTGGCAGACGAGTTCCACTTTTCCGACCCCAGTCACCTCATGCGTTTTTTCAAAAGAGAAACAGGCAAGACTTTTACCCAATATCTAATGAATTACAAAAGAGGAATATATGAATAGAAATTTGGCAAATGAATTCCATATTAAGATATTTATTTGCCAGTTGGTCGTTCACTTCATCGATATTGAAGCGGAGTATGCTTCGGAAGATGATTGCGAAAGCAATTCAAATTCGAATCAGTAGTGTATAATGTAAAAGGGTAGATGATATTGAAGTAGTTCAAAATCGTGTACAACAATAAAAAAAGCGATGCAATCTGCTGGAACTCAGCGCGATTGCATCGCTTTGTGCGGAGAGACAGGCTCTCGAACTTATACTTTCACAGAATATCATAAAACTGCAAACGACTGATAATCAAGTGTAAATTACAATATAGAGTAAAAGTAAATGTTTCTAAATGTCTTTTGCTATCTCAATAATTGGGTGTATATTTGGGTGTAGAATTTCAAACGCACCCAATTATGAATATCAAGCGCAACATCATTTTTGCATTGGAGAGCCGGAAAAAGAACGGTGTGCCAATCGTAGAGAACGTACCCATCCGTATGCGTGTCATCTTTGCCAGCCAACGCATCGAGTTTACAACGGGCTACCGGATTGACGTAGCCAAATGGGATGCAGATAAGCAGCGGGTAAAGAACGGATGTACCAACAAGCTAAAGCAAAGTGCAGCCGAAATCAATACGGACTTGCTGAAATACTATGCCGAAATCCAGAATATTTTCAAGGAATTTGAGGTGCAGGAGGTCATGCCAACGACCCAACAGTTGAAGGAAGCTTTCAACATGAGAATGAAAGACACCAGCGAAGAACAGCCGGAAGAAGCCCCTGTCAGCTTTTGGGAGGTGTTCGATGAGTTTGTAAAAGAGTGCGGTAACCAGAATAACTGGACGGCATCCACCTATGAAAAATTTGCAGCAGTGAGGAACCACCTCAAAGAGTTCAAGGAGGATGCAACGTTCAACTATTTCAACGAGTTTGGATTGAACGAATACGTCAACTTCCTGCGTGACACCAAGGATATGAGAAACAGCACCATCGGCAAGCAAATGGGATTCCTCAAATGGTTCCTGCGCTGGAGCTTCAAGAAAGGACATCATCAGAACATTGCATACGATACGTTCAAACCGAAACTGAAAACCACCTCGAAAAAAGTAATCTTCCTGACTTGGGATGAACTGAACAAGCTGAAAGACTACCAGATACCCAAGGATAAGCAATACCTGGAACGTGTGCGTGATGTTTTCCTGTTCTGCTGCTTTACGAGTTTGCGGTATTCGGATGTTCGCAATCTGAAAAGAAGCGATGTGAAGTCCGACCACATCGAAATAACCACAGTCAAGACTGCCGACAGCCTGACGATTGAACTGAACAAATACAGCAAAGCCATACTGGACAAATACAAGGACATCCATTTCGATAATTACATGGCTCTGCCCGTCATCAGCAACCAGAAGATGAACGATTACCTGAAAGAGCTGGGCGAACTGGCAGAAATCAACGAGCCTGTACGGGAAACCTACTACAAGGGAAATGAACGTATTGATGAAGTCACACCCAAATACGCTTTGCTCAGTACCCATGCAGGAAGAAGGACATTCATCTGCAATGCGCTGGCTCTCGGAATCCCGGCACAGGTGGTCATGAAATGGACGGGACACAGCGACTACAAAGCTATGAAACCCTACATTGACATAGCGGATGATATTAAGGCAAATGCCATGAACAAGTTTAATCAACTATAAAAGTATCAAACAGTTTCATAGATAGTTACCAATGACTATATTTGTAGAAATTATCATCACAATATGAGCAACAAGGAATCCAACATAGAGAAAACGAATTTTGATGCATTCATACAAGCGGTCGGTTCGGAAATAGAACAGGCACAAGTAAGGCTGATTGTTGCAGCCAATGCACAAATGCTGTTCCATTACTGGAAGATAGGCAATTACATCCTTTATCACCAGCAGCTGCACGGATGGGGAAGCAAAATCATCAAGCAGTTGGCAAAGGCTATCCGACTGCATTACCCTGAAAAGAAAGGCTATTCGGAACGTAACCTTACCTATATGTGCCAGTTTGCAAAAGCATATCCTTTAAGAGCGTTGCAAAGTTTCATAGAAACAGATGCAAGCCTGTCTGTCCCAACCATACAGAGTGTGACCAATGAAGTATTAAAACTGAATGACAAGCAATTTACGCAGGAACTTACTGCGCAAATACAATCGATTGATTGTCAATCATTAGCAATTACGCAGGAAGTTCCTGCGCAATTTGAAGATGTGGGAAAAACCGTGTCTGCCATTTACAGGATGGGAATCAGGGAAATAGAAGAAGTTTTCTTGACCTCTCCTATAGCCAAAATAAACTGGACAAGCCAAATGACTATACTTGACAGTTCGCTACCTTTAGGTCTAAGCTACTGGTACATGAAGCAGTCTGTGGAAATGGGATGGAGCAGCAATGTATTGAAAATGCAAATTGACAGTGATTTGTATAGCCGACAAATCAGCAACAACAAGGTAAACAATTTCACGACCACACTTCCGGCTCCACAAAGCGACCTTGCCAATTACCTACTCAAAGACCCGTACATCTTTGATTTGGCAGGAGCCAAAGAAAAAGCAGACGAAAGGGATATTGAAGAACAGCTGGTGAAACACGTTACCCGCTACCTGTTGGAAATGGGCAACGGTTTTGCCTTCGTTGCCCGGCAGAAGCACTTCCAAGTCGGAAACAGCGATTTCTTTGCCGACCTGATTCTATATTCCATTCCGTTGCACGCATATATCGTGGTAGAATTAAAGGCTACCCCATTCAAACCGGAGTATGCAGGACAACTGAACTTCTACATCAATGTGGTGGATGATAAACTGAGGGGAGAGAATGACAACAAGACTATCGGGTTGTTGCTATGCAAGGGAAAAGACGAAGTTGTGGCACAATACGCATTGACAGGCTATGACCAGCCCATCGGCATCAGCGATTACCAATTGAGCAAAGCGATTCCCGAGAAACTGAAATCAGCGTTGCCCAGCGTGGAAGAAGTGGAAGAAGAACTGGCCTCTTTCCTTGACAAAGACAATAACACTCAAAAATAGTTGCGTCCATGAAAGATGTAATTACAACGCTGATTCCCCGATACGGAGAATTGAACAGAATATATAAAGACTGGTTTGATAATAAAGGTTTCTCTTTTGAAAAGCAGAAATTCATTACCAAGTTCTATCTGGACTACAATGATGTAACGGTTCTTGAAACAGCCATTCTTGAACTGGTGTTTCATCTTCCACAGGAGCAATACACACTGATTCTGAATAGCCTGAAAAAGGAAGTATGCGAAAACATAAGTTATTACAAGAAAGGATGTATGCCGGATGAACAGACCGTTTACAATATCTGCTTCCGAGTTTCAGAAATCTATAAAGAAGCCATAGAAGAACAGCAATACAAGACGACCAAGCTCCATGCTCCGCTAAACGAAGCATACCACCGATACGATTCCATAGGTTATCGGGAACACACTGCAGAGGATGAAAAGCGTGCGGAAATGGAATATGAACGGTGCAAAGATGAATACGAGGAGAAAAAAAACAAGCTGACCGAACTCTACGATCTGCAAAAACAGACCAGAGAGAAAGCCCTGCAATATGCAAAAAGCCGTTTCAATGAAATCTATCGGCTGGGCTGCCACCTCAAAGAGACATTGGCGAAATATGTATTTGATGAAACAAACGAGCCGGAAGAGCCAGCCGAACAAGAACCAAATGCCCCCAACATACAGGAAGAAGTGCTGGGAACGAAACAGACTGAGTATTTCAATATGGAACTGCTTTCGCTCATTCATGTAACCTGCGTGGGAGAACAGTTCGAGAATATTTCCGAACATGATTTCTATACCTGCATGAACCTGCTACCAAGCGACACCAAACCCCAAATCAGACCGAGAGAAAAAATACGTACCTGCTATCTGATATTCCTGATGAGCGAAAAACTGCCCAAACAGGACAGGGAGAATTGGAAGAGGAATATCCTGAAAATATTGGATATTGAGGAAAGCTACTACAAGTCAAAGTACAAAGAGCCTGTTTCCGATTTCCCCAGTGACAGCAACCGGAAATTTGCCAAAGAAATGGATGGTATATTCCGATAATCTGTGATATGCCCTGACATTTTACGAAACAACCACTTTTACCACTCAAATTAAATTTTTGAGTGGTATTTTTATTATCTGATATTCAGATAAATAACAAGATATTCCATTTATATCAACCACATCCTTACCACTTACAACCCTACCTAATTTTGCATCGTTCGAGAACAGAGATAACAGCCAGTGCGCAGGGCTGATTGTTAAACGACTAAATAGATTGAACGATGAAAAATCTTCAAGAATTATTATCAAAACCCGTCTGGCAGATGACAGGTGAAGAGTTCATATTCCTAAGTAAGCACGCTTCCCGTCAAACGGAAACGCAGCCACAGCCCATTACAGACACAGAAAGAAAATATGTGTACGGAATACTGGGCATAGCCAAACTGTTCGGGTGCAGCCTACCCACCGCCAACCGTATCAAGAAAAGCGGAAAGATTGACAAGGCAATCACTCAGATAGGACGTAAGATTATCGTGGATGTTGAGCTTGCCCTTGAACTGGCTGGAAAGAAAACAGGAGGACGGAAATAACGGGAGGCATGGCTATGGACTATATGAAAGAGACTAAGGAAATATCGGCTGAAGAAGCCATAATCCTTTGGCAAGCCTCACGTTTGAGCCTGTCGAAAAGTTATGAGAAAGCACCTGAAATCCTTAAAGTACATGATTCTGTCATTGGGACATTGGGTAATTTCAGCGCATCCATCGGCAAAGCCAAAAGTAAAAAAACGTTCAATGTATCGGCTATCGTAGCCGCTGCATTGAAGAACGGCACAGTGCTGCGGTATGTGGCTGAACTGCCTGAAGATAAGCGGAAAGTGCTTTATGTTGATACAGAGCAAAGCCCTTACCATTGTCTGAAAGTCATGACGCGCATTTTGCGAATGGCTGGTTTGCCAGATGATAGGGACAATGAGAATCTTGAATTTCTTGCCTTAAGAAAATACACGCCTGAGCAGCGTATCAGGATTGTGGAACAGGCTATTTACAATACACCCGAAATCGGTCTTGTAATTATAGACGGCATACGGGATATGGTGTATGACATCAACAGCCCCAGTGAATCAACACGCATCATATCCAAGCTGATGCAGTGGACGGACGACAGGCAGATACATATCCATACGATACTGCATCAGAACAAAGGGGATGAGAACGCAAGAGGGCACATTGGTACGGAGTTGAACAACAAGGCGGAAACCGTATTGCAGGTAGAAAAGGACAAGGGCAACGGTGACATCAGCCATGTTTCAGCCATTCACATCCGGGCAATGGACTTTGAGCCTTTCGCATTCCGTATCAACGACAAAGCCCTTCCCGAACTCATTGAGGGATACAAACCTGAAACAAAGAAGCCGGGAAGACCCGAAGAAGAGAAGTTCGACCCTTACAGGCATATCACCGAGCAGCAGCACCGTATCGCATTGGAAGCCGTTTTCGGGCTGAAAGAGGAATACGGCTACAAGGAACTGGAAGATGCCTTAATCAAGACCTATATGTCAGTGGGTGTAAAGCTGAACCATAAAAAGGCGGTATCGCTCATCACCATGCTCCGCAACAAACGGATGATAGTGCAGGAGACAGGCAGAAAATACACATTCATGCCTGACTTCCACTATTAGCCCATTTCCCTGCAATCACTTCACTTTATTCTCGGGGTGTATATATTAGGAATATAGTGAAGTGCTTGGGGAATGGGACTAAATCACTTCACTTTATTACCGTATCCTATATATACGAGAATTTAGTGAAGTGATTATAGACCGTACTTCCTAAAAAGGTACGGGCAAAAAGAAAAATAAACCAATTCACCAACTACTAAAACAATCATTTTATGGATATACAGACAGCCAAGCAAATCAGAATAGCGGATTATCTGCATAGTTTAGGATATTCTCCCGTCAAGCAACAAGGTGTCAATCTGTGGTATAAATCACCGTTAAGGGAAGAAGCCGAAGCCTCGTTCAAGGTAAATACCGAACGTGAACAATGGTATGACTTCGGTTTGGGTAAAGGTGGTGGTATCATAGAACTGGCTGCACACCTGTACGCTACCGACCATGTACCTTACATCTTGAAACGGATAGCAGAGCAGACACCGCACGTGCGCCCGGTATCTTTTTCTTTTGGCAAGCAAAGCTCTTCTGAGCCGAGCTTCCAACAGTTGGAGATTGTTCCGCTGTCATCTCCTGCCCTGCTTGCCTACTTACAAGGTAGAGGAATAAATACAGAACTGGCGAAAAGAGAATGTAGTGAAGCCCGTTTCACCCACAACGGCAAGCGGTACTTTGCCATCGCCTTTCCCAATGGTTCGGGTGGGTTTGAGGTTCGCAACCGCTATTTTAAGGGGTGCATCGCCCCAAAGGAAATCTCCCACATCAGACAGTCGGGAAAAGTGAGGAATACCTGTTATATATTCGAGGGATTTATGGACTACCTCTCCTTTTTGACATTGAGACAAGAGAGCTGCCCGAATTATCCGGAATTGGACGGGCAGGACTACATTGTATTGAACTCAGTATCGAATGTAAACAAGGCTCTCTATCCGTTGGGCAATTACGAACGCATCCACTGCTTTTTCGACAACGACCATGCAGGACTGGAAGCACTCCGGCAAATCCGCATGGAATACGGCAGAGAGCGGTACATCCGGGACGCTTCGCAGATTTACAGAGGATGCAAGGACTTGAACGAATACTTACAGAAACAGATTGAAAGAAAAAGGCAGCTCCAGTCCGCCAAAGGGGTGCGCAGCCAATCACCGGAAAAGAAGAACGGCTTCCAGTTATAGCCCACTATAACTACACGCTTCGCTTTCGTAGTTGTGGGCTCTCCCGAGGGGATTAGGGCTTTGCCCTAATGACCC
>OCHI01000332.1_pt1 | contig 55937 bp, 58 predicted proteins | sample 1538691 | NCBI WGS metagenome assembly OCHI01 (sample SAMN04571718, study PRJEB22368) | human gut metagenome | biome: human gut; material: stool | host: Homo sapiens | place: Luxembourg | collected 2012-09-21 | reverse complement strand
ATAACAACCTTCTTAGCACCTGCATTGATATGAGCCTGAGCCTTAGCCTTTGATGTATAGAAACCTGAGCACTCAAGAACTACGTCAACATCAAGATCTCCCCATGGGCAGTTGTTAGCATCTGGCTCTTTGTAGATCTTAATTGTCTTACCCTTTACTGTAATTGTACCAGCTTCATCATCAGCTGTTACCTGATCTTCCTCACCGAAATCAACATATCTTCCCTGTGATGAATCATACTTTAAAAGATGAGCTAACATCTTAGGGCTTGTTAAATCGTTGATAGCAACTACTTCGTATCCTTCTGCACCGAACATCTGTCTGAATGCAAGTCTACCGATACGTCCAAAACCATTAATCGCAACTTTTACTGACATAAAAATAAATCCTCCTAATATAAAGATTGTTAATAAAAAATCAACTACATTGTATTCTACATAAAACAATTTAAAATATCAAGTGTTAATTCCTATTTTTTACAAATTATTGTATATTTCGCCATTCAAATTAAACTTTTTACCATATTCCATTAATCTTATTATATCTAGTCTGTTCTGAAACTCACTAATCAGCTTATTTTTTCTCTTTTATCTCTGCTAACACACAGTCTGCAAGATTATTAGCGTGATCTGACATTCTCTCAAGATTAGACAAAATATCAAGGAATACAACACCATTAGATGGCTTACATAATCCAGAAGATAATCTCTCGATATGTTTATTTCTTAATTCTTCTTCTAAATCATCAACCTCGTCTTCTATACGGCATACATTATCTGCTGCAACCCTGCTGAACTTTTCCCTGGCTTTAATTGCCTCTGAGAAACAGACAATAACCTTTTCAGATAACTTCTTGAGTTCTTCCATTCCATGCTGGGAGAATATTATTTCATTATCTATCTTGTATTTGGCAAGATCAGACATATTCTCTGCATGGTCTGACACTCTCTCAATATCAATAATCGCATGGAATAAATCATTAATAAGTAAATGTTGTTCTTCCGTTATGGAAAGATTATTAACCTTTATGAGATATTCTGTAAGATACTTTTCATAGAGGTCAACCTTGTGTTCCGTCTCTATAACTTTATCTATCATATCCTGATCATTGTTCATAACAGCACTTACCGAATATTTTATATTATCCAGTGACAGATTGCCCATTATGATAACTTCGCTGAGTGCCCTGTCAACCGCTACTGATGGCTGTTCTAATATTCTGCTGTCAAAATGTCTTGATAACTCTGCCGCATAACTGTCGCTTGCCTCTAATGAAGCATTTTCTTCATCTTCAGTCTTCTCTCTTATAATTATGCCTGAAAGTTTAACAAGCAGACTTCCAAATGGCATCATTATAGTTGTACATATTATGTTAAAGAACGTATGGAATATAGATATTTCCACACTTGTTATATTATGCACAGCTAACGCAGGTTTAAACATAAATAATATAAAAGCACCTGTTCCAAATATAACTGCTCCCGCAACATTAAATAAAAGATGCATACAAGCTGCTCTCTTTGCATTCCTTGTTGTACCAGCACTTGATATAATTGCAGTTACACACGAACCTATATTCTGCCCCAACGTAATAAATACTGCCGCATTGGTAGTAACCACTCCATTAATTGCGAGTGTCTGTAATATACCTACTGATGCTGAAGAGCTTTGTAGAATTGCTGTTACTACAATACCAATTGCAATACCCAATAACGGATTACTTCCTACCACTTCAAACGCTTTTGAAAAAATAGGTGCATCTGTATATGGAGATATCGACTCTGACATAAAATCAAGTCCTAAGAATAAAAGTCCGATACCTACAACTATCTCTCCTGCCATTTTCTTTTTAGGCTTCTTACTAAACAATACAAGAATTGCACCGATTCCTACAAGCAGAGGTGCATAAAATGATGGCTTTAACACTTTGACAGCATCTCCGAGCTGTCCTAAAGATACAATCCATGCTGTTATGGTTGTACCAATGTTAGCACCCATTATAACTCCTACAGCCTGTACAAGTGTCATAAGACCAGCATTAACAAATCCAACAACCATAACTGTTGTCGCGCCACTACTCTGAATTATGGCTGTTATAAATGCTCCAACAAGAACAGCTAATAATCTGTTCCTTGTAAGATAGCCTATGAGCTGTTTCATCTTGCTTCCCGCTGACTTTTGCATACCATCTGCCATTATGTTCATTCCATATAAGAACATACCGATGCCGCCTGCAAACATAAACAAATTGCCAACTAACTCAATATTCACTTTTTTCTCCTGTCCTGCACATACTAATTATCTGTTAATAAAGATTCATCTTATACTTAATAAAAGTAAAGAAATTGTGCATTTTGTGTAAAGAATGTAAAAATACGTTTACATAATAACAATCAATTCAAATATTTTCAAGGGCTTTAGTACCATTTTCAAACTAATAATGCTATAATCAACAATATAATAATTATAAATATGATGTGAGTATCAGAATAATCTTTACTGCTCACTTATACATCGTGACTGTTTAGCAGCCCACATAATAACAATCTAATTTTACTTATGAAATGGAGAAGACATATATGAGAACTTATCCTGAACTTTCAGACTGGCATCTTCACTCGCATTTTTCGTCTGATTCAACCGAAACTCCTGAGAATATAATCAAAAATGCCATCAATATGCAGTTAAAAAGCATATGTTTTACAGAACACAACGACTACGATTACCCTTTAGAGGACGGAAATGTTGTATTTGCCCTTGATTATGACAAATATACAGACGAACTGCTTGAATTAAAAGAGCGTTATAAAAATGATATCTTTATTGGAATTGGTGTCGAACAGGGACTTCTTTCTTCTGCTAAAGATAAAATCAACAACTACGACCCTACTGGCAGACTTGATTTTATAATTGGTTCATCACATCTTGTATATGGCAACGACCCTTATTATCCTGAATTCTGGGATAACGTGTCCGTAAAAGATGCAATAAGCAGATATTATGAAGCAATAACCGACTGCATTAAAACTTGCGATAACTTTGATGTATACGGACATCTTGATTATATTGTAAGATATGCTCCTGATCAGGATAATGATTATAACTGGAAAGATTATTATGATTATTTCGATACAATCCTAAGACTTCTTATTGACAAGGGCAAAGGCATTGAAATCAATACCGCAGGACTTAAATACGGACTTAAAAATCCTAATCCCTGCCTTGATATAGTAAAAATGTACCGCTCACTTGGCGGCGAGATTATAACAACAGGTTCTGATGCCCATAAAGCCTGCCATATTGCATATTCCTATGAAATAATCACTGATATGCTTAAAAATACAGGATTTAACTATTATACCATATTCAAGGAAAGAAAGCCTGAATTCGTATCTATATAAGCACATAAGGGTTATCATCACCAGCTTTTCTGTAGACTGATTGCTCCATATATGTTTATTAATATCTGAAAAGACCAAGTATCTGCCACTGCATCTGCAGCATTAATTTACAGCATATATCAGCCCCTCAGTATGGATTTTGCTTTCATACTTATGGGCTGATATTATATTAATCTTTTGATATATTTTTCACTTTTTGTAAAGTGCATTATTTTTTATAGTTTCAAGATTTATTTTAATCATTTTTAATTTTCCGTAATGCTGCAACATTTTTCTTAATACAATCAATGCAGTAATCAGCCTGATTTCGATTTAATGTATGATTAAATGTAAGTCTTATTGAAGCAAGGCTTTCTTCATCAGTCTTTCCTATAGCCTTTAATACGTGCGAAGGTCCGCCGTGATTGCCGTGACACGCTGAACCAGAGGATACGCATATGCCCTGTTTATCCAAAAGAAGCACAAGTTCACCTGCACTTATACCTTTAAAACAGATATTAATATTTCCTGATACCCTGCCTGTCATATTGCCATTAATGCTTGTATACGGGATTTCATTAACTATCCGCTCTGCCATATATCTTTGTATATTCCACTCTTTTTCCATTCTGTAATGCAGTGTATTAACAGCAATATCCGCAGCTGTTGCAAGTCCGATTATTCCAGCAACATTTTCTGTACCGGAACGCATATTTTTCTCCTGTCCGCCTCCATATATTAACGGCTCAAGCTCCCTGTCTGTATACAAAAATCCAACACCTTTAGGTCCGCATATTTTATGTGCACTCACGCTGAGCATAGATACTCCAAGCTTATGAACATCAATATCAATATGTCCAAATGCCGCAACCGCATCTGTATGAACAGGAATACCGTATTCTGATGCCACCGCACTAACCTGCATTAATGGCTGTATTGTTCCTATCTCATTATTAACAAGCATAACCGATATAAGCAAAGTATCATCTTTTATCTTTCTTCTTAAATCCTCAATATCAATTATGCCATCTGATGTGCATCTTAAATATTCTATATTATACCCACGTTTCTCTAAATCCCTGCATTTATTTAATATTGCAGGGTGTTCAATTCCACTTACTATAATAGTTCCACTGTGCTTTCCTGCAACCGCTGCCTCTAATGCCCAGTTATCGCTCTCAGTTCCGCCAGATGTAAAATATATATTATCAGCCTCTGTGCCTATCAGTCCGGCTATATTTGCCCTCGCTTCTTCAACTGCCCTTTTATTATTTCTTCCACATTCATATATTGACGATGGATTCCCATAATCATTTATCATATACTGCCACATAGCCTTACACACCGGCAAACTCATAGGCGTTGTCGCCGCATTATCAAGATATAACATATGCCTCCTCCCAGCTTTTCCCTCTTTCCATACAGTCAATATTTAAGTTCACAATCCACTGTATTACTTATTAATATTATATTCAAAAGCTGCATACTATGTTAATAAAGACAACGGAGCCTTTTCTTAATTATGAGCAGCAAATCAGGCAGACAACTACTATATACTCCTGTAATCAAAGGAACTATCATCCTTACAATCGCTGGACTTCTATGCCGCATACTTGGATTTTATTACCGCATTTTTCTTAATTCACACATTGGCTCATACGGAATGGGAATGCTGCAATTAGTTCTTCCCTTATGTGGAATTGCATTTTCTGTATGTATGTGTGGCTTTAATTCTGCAATTTCCAAATACACAGCACAGACACACGGAAATATCAATGTACTCCTTGGTGGTCTTTTAATGAGTTTTCCGTTATCCTGTATATTTTCTGCGGTATGTGCCACATTTTCATATGAAATAGCCGATAAACTTATGTTTAACGCCGATTGTGCTCCACTTATCCAGATAATCGCAATTGGTATTCCCTTATCCGCAATACACAGCTGTATATGCGGTTATTATTACGGCTGTAAAAAGACATTTATTCCCGCAATATCACAGATAATCGAGCAATTAATACGAATATTCAGTGTGATAATCTATTATCATCTGATTTCTGTAAATCTGGAAACTTTAACTGTAACTGATGCTTTATATGGTAATATCGCAGGTGAAGTCTGTGCGGATATATTCTGCATTGGATGTGTCTATGTAAACAACAAACAAAATAATAAGAATAATAAGAATAATAAAATTATTAGAAATAACAATAGCTGTTCAGCATGCAAAACCTCTTACATCAGAGTTATTGCACTATATGCTCTCCCGCTCAACTTAAACAGCCTCCTTTTGCACCTGTTTGAAAGTGCTGAGGCAATATTAATCCCAGCCCAGCTTATTATATATGGCTTGTCAAAAGAAAATGCTGTCAGCACTTATGGAATTATATCTGGAATGACACTTCCACTGCTCCTCTTTCCGTCTGCCATAACCAACTCAATGTCTGTTATGCTTCTTCCTAAAGTGTCAGAAGACAACTCTGTACAACGTAGTTCCAGTGTAATCACAACTCTTCACCAGTCCGTGAATATATGTATGCACCTTGGTATAATGAGCTGTGTGCTATTTATATTATACATTGGCAGACTTGGAGCAACACTGTTTCACGAACCCAGTGTATACAATTATACCATTATGCTTGCCTGTATATGTCCATTTCTATATGTCAGAACAAGCCTTGCAAGCATATTAAACGGCCTTAATATGACTGCAAGAACCTGTGCATACAGCATAACTGGTCTTGCTATAAGAATAGCCTCATTAATACTGCTCGTTCCCGGAATTGGCATATCCGGATATATCTACGGACTTATAATCAGCAATATATTAGTGTGTGCCCTGCATTATATCAAGCTTTACAAAATGTATCATTTTAAGCCAGATATCATAAATAATATAATTACTCCATTAAGCTTAAGTATTATTGCAGTTACATCATCTAATATAACACTTAGATTAATAACAAGCCTGTTATCTTGTGTAACCGCACTCACCCTTAACAGTATATTTTCTTTGTGTGCAAATATACTATTATCCTGCTTAATCTATATAATAATCTATTCCAAGGTTGACTTTACCTGATTAATTGATGGTGCATTTTCCCAGCGGTCAATGTTAGTATCATACATATCTTGTATCCACTGAATTGCACTGCTCCTGCCTTCTTCTGAATATTCAAATTCCTTAGCTGTAATATCTTCTTCCTTCATCGCCGTTGAGGCATACGGACCCTGCCAGATTAGTACATTAAGTACATAATCTGGCTTTTCGCCTGTACGCTCAATCTTATATCTCATACCATTATGCCCACCGGTGTATATGCCACCATATTTGAAGAAATTAAAGGGCATTATTTCTTTTTCGTTTATCATATTGGGTCACCTTAATTCTGTTGATTATTTTTATCTTACTTTATCATAATGTGTCCACATTCTGATAATCTTTATCGTTCCATTATACTCAATTTCACCAGCTATAATCGGCTCATTATACACTTGATATACCAATCTATGCTGAATATTTATTCTTCTTGAATATACACCTTGTAAATTACCAAGTAATTCCTCATATGGAGGTGGATTTTGAAATGGATTCTCTTTAATAACTTCTATTAGTTTTTTTGCTTTTTCATCAAGATGTACACTTTTCAAATTCTTAATGTCTTTTACTGCCTGTTTAGTGTAAACTATTCGGTACATATTTTTACCACTCTACATCTTCTTCGGGCACGCAATCCTCTATTGCCGTATCCATTCCTTCTTTTATGGACTCAACCATACCTGGAATGGAATTAAGATAAATCGTCTCCTGAATTGCATTCCAATCACTTTCCGATATCAGAACCGCATTACCTTTCTTACTTACAATTAAAGTTGGTTCACTATAGAGATTAACGTCCTCCACCAAATTATAGAGTTCCTTTCTTGCATTTGTTATATTAATTGCTGACATAATAAAATCTCCTTACCTTTTTCCTTTAATCAAATATACTGTTCTATTTTGTACTAAATGTAATTATTTTTTATTACTATTCTCTCATTAAATCTCTCTTACACTCTATTATGTTTTTCTCTCTTACACTCTATATGTTTCTATCTTATCTCTTATAAATTATATTATATTTTGCATCTGTTCTTCTTTAATTATATGCTAAATATTATCTTGAATGTAGAAATTTTTATGTCAAAATTATTATAACGTACGTTTTTGCGTACGTCAAGTATCTATACCATCAGATATAGACCAGCCATTATAATTGCGTAAAAAATAAGCACCTTAAGATTTTACTCTGTTGGTGCTTATAATAAAAACATAATTATTTTATTTCTCCAAATAGCAATATTGCAAGAATAACATCACCTACTTTCCAAACAACAACAAATCCCAGCCCTAATTCCCATACGTCTGAACCTTATCATTAAGGTCATAAGGGGTTGTCTGGTACACATAATAATTCAGCCAGTTAGTATAAAGATTATTAGCGTGGCTTCTCCAAGATAACACTGGCTTTCTGTTGCAATCATCATCTGGATAATAGTTCACTGGAAGTTGTGGCTCAAGCCCCTTGTCTAAATCTCTCTTATATTCCTGATCAAGTGTCATTCTGTCATATTCAGGGTGACCCATAACAAATATATGCTTGCCGTCCTGTCCTATTGCAATATATATGCCTGCTTCATCTGAATCAGCAAATACCTTGAGCTGTTTGTTGTTTAATATATCTTTCCTGCACGCTTCTGTATATCTTGAATGTGGTGCCATAAAGAAATCATCAAATCCCCTTACAAGAGGCTCTTTTCTGTTAAGAACGTGGTGCTTGTATACACCTGATAATTTCTCATCAAGAAGGACTTTCTTAATTCCATAATGGTAGTAAAGTCCCGCCTGTGCACCCCAGCATATGTGGAGTGTTGATGTAACGTGCTCTTTTGACCACTCCATTATTGTTGTAAGCTCATCCCAGTAGTTCACTTCTTCAAATGCAAGCTTTTCAACTGGTGCTCCTGTTATTATAAGTCCATCGAAATTTCTGTCTTTTACATTAGAAAATGTTTCATAAAATTTCTTTATATGTGATGATGATGTATTCTTTGACACATGTGATTCTGTCTGTATAAATGTCACATCAATCTGTAATGGAGTATTAGATAATGCTCTTAATAACTGCAATTCTGTGTCCTGCTTTATTGGCATAAGATTAAGAATTGCTATCTGCAATTCTCTGAAATCCTGTGAAAGTGCCCTGCTTTCGTCCATCACGAATATATTTTCTTCCTCTAACTCGTGCTTAGCTGGAAGATCATTCTGTATTTTAATTGGCATATTTACCTCGATTCCTGTGTAAATCACATTTTAATATAGTCAAACTTACTGTTAATGATGTATTCTACAACAATTCATCTTTTCCTGCAAGCTTGATGAATTCTTCCTCCGTAATCACTGGAACACCAAGCTGGGCAGCTTTCTTGTTCTTAGTTGACTGCGATGTACTATCATTATTAATAAGATACGATGTGTTACCTGTGACAGAACCTGTCACCTTGCCTCCCATACTCTCTATAAGTGCCTTAAGTTCATTACGGTTAGCAAAATGATTAACATTTCCTGTTATAACAAATGTCTTGCCAGCAAGTTCCTCTGTTGTCTGTGCATTTTCAGCCTCTTTAATATTAACCTCACTTAATATGTCAAGATACTCATCTTTCTTATCTTCATTTTTAAAATATTCAACAAATGCCTCTGCTATAACTTCACCTATTCCATCTATATCAGTAAGTTCATCTGCTGTAGCATTAAGAACTGCCTCAGGGTCATTATTAAGCTTATTAACTATTAATCTTGCTGTGGAAAGTCCCACATTATCTATTCCAAGGCCATATATAACCCTGACTAAATCTGTATCTTTCGCCTTTTCAAGTGCATCAATAAGATTATTATAAGACTTCTCGCCAAAGCCCTCCATTGCTGTTATCTCATCTTTATATCTTGATATTCTGAAAATATCCCCTCTCCTCTTAAGGAAACCTTTCTGAATGAACTTTTCTAAAGTTGCCTCTGATAAACCGTCTATATTAAGTGCATCTCTTGATGCCAGAAGTGCAAAGCTTTTTATGTGCTTAGCCTGACACTGTTCATTATCACAATACAATGATTTCACATCATTAACATCGCTTATCCTTGTCTTTCCACCACATACCGGACAGACTTCTGGTATCCTTACTGTTCCGCTCTGTGTAATATTTTCTGCAATCTGCGGAATAATCATATTGGCCTTAAATACTTTAATTGTGTCACCTATTCCAAGCTTAAGGCTTTCCATTATGCTTATATTATGCACGCTTGCCCTTGAAACTTTAGTTCCTTCCAGTTCAACCGGTTCAAATATTGCCACAGGATTAATAAGTCCCGTTCTTGAAGCACTCCATTCTATCTCTTTTAATGTAGTTTCTGCGGTTTCATCTGTCCATTTGAATGCCATAGCATTTCTTGGAAACTTCGCTGTTCTTCCAAGCGATTCACCATAAGCAATATCATCATATATAATAACAAGTCCATCTGACGGAAAATCGTTATTAACAATTGTATGCTCAAACCAGTCAATTGCATCTAGTATATTATCTTTATCAACTTCCTTATATTCAACAACATCAAATCCCTGGCTTTTAAGCCATTCAAACTGGCATTTTCTTGAATTATTAAAATCTACTCCATCTGCTGATACAAGCGTAAATGCAAAGAAATTGACATTACGCTCTTTTGTTATCTTATTATTGAGCTGTCTTACTGAGCCACTGCAAAGATTTCTTGGATTTTTGTACTTGGCATCTGTTTCAGGAATTTCCTCATTAATTCTGTTAAAATCAGAATAAGTTATAATTGCTTCTCCTCTTAACACAAGTCTTCCCTTATAACTTATAGTTACAGGTATATTCTTAAACATTCTTGCATTGTTAGTAATAATTTCACCAATCTGTCCATTGCCTCTTGTTACCGCCTTTACCAGTTCTCCATTCTCATATGTAAGAACTATAGTAAGTCCATCAAGCTTCCACGATAACAATCCTTTCTGGTCTTTTAACCAGCTCCTTAAGCTTTCCCTGTCTTTGGTCTTATCAAGACTTAACATTGGTGAGTCGTGTCGTTCCTTTGGAAGCTCACTTAATACTTCATATCCAACATTTACTGTAGGACTGTCCGAAAGCACACAGCCAGTTTCCTCTTCAAGCTTTTTAAGTTCATCATATAAAGCATCATATTCATAATTAGACATTATTTCCTGTCCCTCTGAATAATAGCTTTTTCCTGCCTTATTAAGAAGTGCAACAAGCTCCTTAATTCTATCTAACTTCTCCATATCTTAATATTCCTCCAGATTAACAATTAAATATACATACCTATAAACCTATTTCAAAGCTTCTCTTATCCAGCTATAGCAAAAAAAGCAGCACTCACACCCTACAGGCTGTTATAAAGCTTTTCTTTCTCTGCACCCTCTACTACTCTGTATTCGCCGCAGGCAAGGTCACCCAGTTCAATATTCATAACCCGTATTCTTGTAAGCTTTTCAACCTTATATCCCAACTCCTGACACATTCTTCTTATCTGCCTGTTAAGCCCCTGTGTCAGTACAATTCTGAATGTATTGCTGTTTACTTTATATATTCTGCACTGTTTAGTCTTGACATTTAATTCTTTTAAATACACGCCAGCAGACATTTTATCAAGAAAATCTTTAGTTATATTCTTGTTAACTTTAACAATGTATTCTTTCTCGTGTCCATTAACTGAGCGTAATATCCTGTCAGTTATTTCACCATTATTTGTAAGAAGAATAAGTCCGTCCGACTCCTTATCAAGCCTTCCTATCGGATATATTCTTTCACTGTAGCCTATATAATCAACAATATTGTTATTTCCCTGCTTGTTAGTTGTTGTACATACAATGCCAACAGGCTTATTAAATGCTATAAGTATATCTTCTGGTTTATCATTAGAAATCTTACTGCCATCTATACATATAATATTATTATCATCAACCTGCTGCCCACATTCAGCAACGGCCCCGTCAACTGTTATCCTGCCTGCCTCTAAAAGCCTGTCAGCCTCACGCCTTGAACATACTCCCTTGGCACTTAAATATTTATTTATCCGCATATATATTATATATGTGCTCCTTTCAAAATTATCGCCTTCTGATTAAATATCAGAAGCCATAAACTTTATGGTGCCAGAAGGATAATTCCATTCTCTATATATCCACATATCATTATACATTTTTAAATATGCCATACATTGCATATTTTCATATATGTATTTATGTATTTTTCAATAAGAATATATTATTTTATCCTTCAGGCACTCATATCATAATATCAAAAACAGACAACAAAATCAAAACATTTGCTTGTTTATAAAAAATAGTGTATTATTAATTATTATCAGCACATATAGCTCAGTTGGATAGAGCGTTCGCCTCCGGAGCGAAAGGTCGTGGGTTCGACTCCCATTGTGTGCATTTAAGAATATATTTCTTCTGTATTTCTGTCATATTCATACACTGTATATGACAGAACTTCGTCTTTTGAAACTCCCTCTGTATTAACATCTCTTACCATAGCCATCAGTTCCTCTTTATTAAACATTGTTGACTTTGGAAGAATAATAACTTCATGGATTGATGAAGGCAATATATACATATCACTCTCCAGCTTATCTGCAAGCTTCTTTAATACTCCCTCATACATAATGCCCGCCGCACCATTAATTCGGCTTTTATTAGTAAGTACATAAAGATTACTGCACCAAGGATCATCCAATGAATATCTTCCCTCTGCTGTATCAACATATTTTATAAGTTCTGACATTTCATATATCTTTACAGGAAGAAGCTTAGGTGTATTACTAACCGCTGTCCTGTACAGCTCATCTTCTTTTATGTGCCAGTTCTTTATATTGCTGTTATATATAAGAGCTGTTGCATTGCCATCCTCAATCTCCCCTAATATGCAGTAATATACCATTGCAAGGTCAAGTATTTTCTTGTGTGGCACAAGGCTTAGCAGCTTCCTGTTCGCATTGTAATTAATAAGCTTGTATACAATTTTATCTTTTATCCCCTCAAAACTCATAAGACTCTGCGTATCAACCGATAATCTGTCTTTATTCAGATAATACAACTCCTTAATTCCAGCAAATATACTGTCTATTGATTTACCATTAACATACTGCTCATAATAATCATTCAAATATATCGTTGGCGATATCACACTCCCCTTATTAAGTATAATAAGCCCGTCATATTCACAACCGTTATTCTTTATAACGTGTGTTATATCAACAGTCCCACCTTCTCCTGCTACAGGTTCAGCTTTCTTCATAATAACTTTCTTAAAATCCTCAAAATTCATCATAGATATAGTATTAGTTTCTTTCATTTAATATATTCCTTTCGTAAAATAATAGTTATATTCCTGCGCAGTGAATATATACATAATTGGGAATTAACCGGGCAAGACCCACGCCCACGACATACCTTTTCAGGTACAATAACAATAGATTGTATTCTATAAATGTATTACTACGAATTATCTATTGTATCATTAATAGATTATAGCTAAATGCTATGTACTTATATAAGATAACATTATATATAACATCTGTCAATATTTTATTGAAAATGTTGTGATTTTTGTTACATTTGTACAAACAAATTAAAAAGCAGCAATCAATATGCCTAAATAATCTAAATATGAACTTTTTGCAAGCCATTTTCTGATTTAACGCATATCAATTACTGCTTTGTATTTATTAATTAGAATGAAGCAAGTACATCTAATATAAGCTCCCATGTACGTTGTACTGATGGTACATTAAGCTTTTCATTAAATGTATGAATATCAATAATATCTGGTCCGAATGATACACAGTCAAGTCCGTCAAGCTTATCTGCAAACATACCACACTCAACACCTGCGTGTATAGCCTGAATAACTGGTTCTTTTCCGTATAATTTTTTGAAAGAATCAGACATAATTTCTCTTAACATTGACTCTTTCCTGTATTCCCATGCTGGATACTTTCCTGTGATAACATATTCACCACCAAGAAGCTCAACCATACTTGTAACCTTATCTATAAGGTATTCTTTCTCGCTCTCTACTGAGCTTCTAAGAAGATACGTAATTACAACCTTTCCATCTTCCATTCTTACAACACCCGCATTAATTGATGTCTGTACAAGTCCTTTAATGTCGTTGCTTAATTTAACAACACCATCCTGAATATGTGTAAGTGCAAGTACAACCTTATTAGTAGAACTGTAATCCATTGCCTGGACAGAAACTTTACTGCCTTGACTTACTTTAATAGACATATCCTTATCTGTAACACTATATTCATTAATTATAAGCTGTGCATACTTATTAAGCATTTCTACTACGCCAGCAGTATCACCATCTTCTACAACGATAACTGCTTCTGAACGTGGGGCAATTGAATTATCTTTCTCACCACCTGAGATAGTCCTGATATTATAGTTGTACTGCTTTGATAATTCAAAAAGAAGTCTGCCAAGAACAACATTGGCATTAGCTCTCTGGTATATAATATCAACACCAGAATGTCCGCTTGTAACTCCCGATACATTTATTGTGACTTCTGTTCCCGTAACTTCTGTATTTACTGCCGGATACTTAGATATAATAACAGCTCCACCTGCACAGCTTGATAAGAAGATACCTTCATCTTCTGAATCAATATTAAGCATTATTCTTCCCTTAATATCTGAACAATCCATAGCTTCTGCACCAAGCATACCTACTTCTTCATCTACCGTAAATATAGCTTCAATATCCGGATGTTTGATTGAGTCATCATCAAGAATTGCAAGTGCATATGCTACTGCTATTCCATCATCTCCACCAAGGCTTGTTCTGTCTGCCTTTATATAATCACCATCAACTAAAAGGTCAAGGCCTTCATTTTCCATATCTTTATCTTTGTCTGGTGTCTTAACAGCAACCATATCCATATGTCCCTGAATAATAACTGGTGCTCCTGTGCTTCCCTTAGTTGCTGGCTTTCTTATAACAACATTGAAATTCTCATCCTGTCTGTAATCAAGTCCTCTTTCCTTGGCAAAATCAACAAGATATCTGCTTATCTTCTCAACATTGCCTGAACCGTGTGGAATATTACATATATCCTCGAAAAATCTAAATACATTCTTTGGCTGTATATCTTCTAATACTCTATTCATATACTTATATCTCCTAGCCTTTATTTTATCGATTTATCAGTTTAACTGATTAACGTAATTATAATACAATCAAATCAGCCGTAATTCAAGTACAATTAATTAATCATTTTCTCACCCGATAAACATTTATTAAGAATATCCGCTAATGGCTCCATAGCATTTTTAACCTCTCCAACTGTATTAGTCTGTGCTCCTGCCTCTATTAACATTGACCTTCCTCTTTTGTGAAGGCAGTACCTGTATGCATTAACATATATATTTCTAAGATATCCCGGATAATAAGCCTCGCCTAACAACTGCATTTGCAGGCTCATAGCAAGATTATCGTCCCTGTAAGGATTATTAAGATATGCAATATCGCCATTTACCTTACTATAGCTAAGTCCATTAAAAAGCATAACCCTCGCCATATCTTTTCCGTCAATATTAGTAAGCAGATGTGTTGTATCTGCAACACCATCTCTGTGCAGATCAATAACAACTTCTATCGTAGGGTTGTCAGCAAGTATTTTCTCAATACCATTTTCTGCATATGTATATGCCTTGCTTCTGTCAAGTTTTCCGTCTACATAATCATACACACTCGTATCGTGTATGACATTATATCCATACTTATTGACAAGCAGTTCTGTGAGATAATCGCCAACTCCTATTATTGTCGTTGACACATCTCCCTCTACTGTATCTGTAAATCCCTCCTGTGAATGAGTATGGAAAATGAGTATCTGCGGCTTGCTGTTATCCTTGCTTATTGCAAGATTTTTCTCTATAAATTCTGCCGGCCGCAGTATACTGTCAGTCAGATCCGTTATTGATGTAACTGTATAAAAATGGCTTCTCACAAAGTTATAATCTGTAAGCTGCGATTTATCATATACTGCACCGCTCACTGTATTTCTTGAAATAATATTCCGTATATCCGATTCGTTCAATTGCTGGCTGTTGTTAATATTACTGTTCTGCGTGGTATTTCCTGCAATTATACTCTCCTGCGGCTGTGTATCACCAGCATTGCCTGCATTATTATCTGTCTCATTTTTTGTACCGCTATTATCTTCACCATTGTTAAGACCATTTACCAGATTATCTGCTCCAGCATTAATACTTATAACACCACCTGCATCATTGTCTGCAAGCTTTATATAATCATCATTCTGGTTATTAATCACAGCATTGACAGGTACAACATTATTAACCAGCTGTGCCCATATATTATTATCCAGCAGTTGTGGCTTGTCATAAAACAGCATTGCAGGTGACATAAGCCTTAAACAGCCACTAATAAATGTATCCTCTATAAATGCTGTTACCTTCATATTCTTACCTATAAGTGCCAATACAATTACAATAATCACAATTGACAATAATGATGACAGCCTGTGCTTACGCTCCATGCTAATCCTCCATTCTTGTATACAACTTTACTGTACTTTTATATCGAATTTATATCTGATATTTAATTGTATTAATGCTTATTAAGAATATTACCTATTTTATTTAAAAATATCCATCAGCCAAAATATTGTATTTATAACTAATAATTTTACAGTCCGTTCAAAGCTTGTAATTATCCAGATATTCCAGCCTGCTCCAGGTTATTTATAGCTGATGATATTATCGCACTTATATTTTTAATGTCCTGATCTATCGCTTTAGGTGTGACATACATATCCTTCATATTATTGTCTATCCCTGAAAAAAATGCTGCTATCTCATCAGCACTGCAATCACCTATAAGAGGACTTACAAGGTCTGTTACTATTGTCAAAGCATCTATTACTGTTGGAACTCCAATTGCAAGAACTGGTATTCCTATATTCTCATAATTAATTCCAACTCTGTGATTGCCTACTCCTGATCCTGGATTAATGCCCCTGTCCGACAGCTGTATTGTAGTATTAAGCCTTTCTATATTTCTTGCTGCAAGTGCATCTATTGCAATAATAACTGACGGATTTATCTGCTTTGCAATTCCCTTAATTATATCCGCAGTTTCCATACCTGTATCCCCCATAACTCCCGGTATTATTGAACATACACACAGCCCCGTATCATCATTATCAATATGTCCATTAATATACAGGTTCTTTACAACAAGTGGTCCAAGCGAGTCCGATGTAATATCCCTGTTGCCAAGTCCTGCCACCAAAAGACTTATGTGTCTTTTGGAGCTTATATTTTTCCCACCTGGAAATGGTATTTTATTATCTTGTCTGCTGTTCTTTCCGTTATCTTTAACTTTTTTATTTTTTAACAGCTCACCTATAAGTTCGCTGATATAATTTTTCAGAATTTGGGTGACATTATTGTTATAATCTTCATTCATCTCATTTATCCTTCTTGCCTCTATCGTTATATAAGTGCCCATTGGCTTTCCAATCATTCTCTCACCTGCTTTATTAGTAACCTTCAGGCTTGTAACTTCTATCCCTGTATCCTTATCTTTCTGCTGATTTACAATAATGCCTTTTAACCTGCCGGCTTTTCTTGAAATCTCCTCATTTAATTCTACTGCAAGGTCTGTTCTAATATTATTCTGCATATCTTTAACTCCCATATAATGTTGTATACATATTTAATTCCATACTTTATATGACACCAAGAATCAAAAGGTATTTTGTCCCTGAATTATGACCCTTGCATCATTATTTTTATATGAAAAATCTCTATCATATTGATTTTTCACATCTTATTATTTATAATGTGCAGGAATATTTATTTAATGATAAATATTTTTGTGAATTAATGGTTGACATTATGGACTTTCTACTATAAGATATATGAGTATGTTTACATTAGATCGTCCGTGTCCGGCTTTAATGCGAAACAGATAACTAAGATTATATTAATATTTGGAGGTGTACGGATTGGCTAACATTAAATCTGCTAAGAAGAGAGTAATCACAAGTCAGGTAAGAGCTGATAGAAACAAGGCAATAAAGTCTAAGGTTAAGACTTATATCAAGAAGGTAGACGCTGCTGTTGCTGCTGGTGACAAGGCTGCTGCTGAAGCTGCTCTTCCTGTTGCTATAGCTGAGATATCTAAGGCTGCTTCTAAAGGAATCTTCCACAAGAACACAGCTGCTAGAAAAGTATCTCGTATTACTAAGGCTGTTAACACTTTAGCTTAATTATTTTATTTAACATAAAAGACTGGTGCATACCCTCGCACCAGTCTTTTTTATGTAATAGGAAATTGCCTATTATATTTTACGCTGAATATTTAATTATTATAAGCTCTACTCCGAGCTTATCCTGCAATCTTCCCTGCTTTACACGTTCTTCTATATCTGCACATTCATTTAATATATCTTTAACTGTATCTGTTGTAAAATATTTTGCCTGTGAAAGATATTTACCAGCAACAAATGGTGCAACCTTTATAGCCGAAGCTATCTCTTTGCTTGAAAGCCCCCTTGCCGCAAGCTCCTTTGCCTGCAATATTCCATTAAACTGCCTTACTATAAGATATAGTATTCTCATCGGAGGCTCTTTTAATGTAAGCAAATCATAATAAAGCGAAAGTGCTTTTTCTTTATTCTTATTGGCAACCGCCTCAAGCATATCGAATATATGGCTTACAGTCTGTGTTGAACATACCGCCTCAACATCCTGCGGCATAACCATCTTTTTATCACTGCAATAGCTTATAAGCTTGTCTATCTCATTTCTTATAAGCTCCATACTTGCACCAGTCTTATCAAGAAGAAGCTCACATGCTGCCTCACTTATTTTATAATCATTGGAAGCCATCATTCCTGCTATCCACCTTTTAAGCGTTGCTGGTGTCTGATACTGCATTTCACATACATATCCATTAGAACTTACAGCCTTATATACTTTATTTCTCTTATCAACGTCTTTTTCTATAAATATTAATATAAGATAATCCGGCAGTTCCTTAATATAGTCTGCCATTTTATCATTAGCCGTCTTAAAATACCCGCTGTCACTTACTATAACAAGTCGTCTTTCGCTAAAAAATGGTATTGTCTCACATATAGTAATTACATCTTCAGGCTTTGTATTATCTCCTTCAAAATAACTGTAATTAATAGTATCATCACCTATTATCGCCTGTTTCATTCTATCTTTATACTGCTTTTTAAGATATTCTTCCTCACCATATATAAGATATACTTTCTGATATTCGCCTTTTTTAATATTATCATTTAAAGTTTTCATAAGTATAATTGTACCATTTATACTGCATTATTGTAAATATTGATGAACGCTCATTTTGTATCCGTCTGTTCTAATTATTATCTCTCCTAAGGTATTTGTAACATACACCTTGCAGTTATTGTCTTCTAACCTTTCAAGCGTTTCACTATGGGGATGCCCGTACCTGTTATTGATACCGCACGATATAAGTGCATACTGCGGCTTAATTGTCTTAAGAAGCTTATCACTTGTAGCATATTTAGAACCATGGTGTCCCACCTTTAGAACTGTTATATCAGAAAGCTCATCTTTAATATCTACATTAGCTGCTCTCTCTTTGTTAATATCATTAATAAGGCAGTCCTCCGCCCTGCTTTCCGCATCACCAGTCATAAGCATTGAGAATTTTTTATAACTTATGCAATAAACAGCAGAATAATCGTTACTATCCTCATAGTCGTAACCAGCACAAGGATGTATACATTTAATATCCAGCTCTCCTACTGTAAATGTATATCCTCTTACGGCATAACATACATTTATGCCTGCTTTATCAGCCATATCCACAAGCTTCATATATGCCTCTATATTCTCTTTGCCTTTAATATCCGGCATAACAATACTCCCAATAGAAAATGTATCATTACACATCTTAATAAGCTCCATAACTGCACTTATATGGTCATTATCCGTATGGCTTATAAAAATGCAGTCTATATATTTACAGCCCATCGCACGCAATGCAGGATACACCCGGTACTGTCCTGCACTTTTAATATCCGTACTTCCACCATCAAACAAAAAATTATGTCTGCCCGAAGCACTTACATATATGCTGTCGCCCTGCCCTACATCTAACATATTAATCTGCAGCCCGTTATAAGGCTTGTAGTGCATATTAAGAACCAATACCACCAGCATAACAGCAATAATGCAGTTAATTGCTTTATTTACCAAGCTATGCATCTTGTAATAATTGTTAAAGTTATATTTAAAGGACGGCTTATTTATAATGATAAATATTATCATTAGCACACTATATACTATAATTATTCCTGCTGGCGGCTGTCCTGTTATTATTCTGAACTGTCCCAACCTTGAATTACGTTCGCACACAAAGTCATAGAAATCAAGAACATAATTACCTGCACCAGCCGTAAAATACGCAAGCTTAAGCGATATAAAACCAGCAAATGCTGTAATAATTCCCGTTATCATCACCACTGGCATAAGTGGTATTACAATGCAGTTAATAAAAATACTTGTCATGAATACCGAATTATAACTATAAAGCACTGCTGGAAGTGTCGCTAATGTAACCGCAATACTACATAGCAATGCATTAATAATGTACACTATCGACTTTTTTACTATTTTGCCAGTATTGTCCATTCTGCTATTTATAGCTTTTTCATCAGGCATTAATACAGGATATAACTGTGATATACCTATAATCGCCAGAAATGACATTATATATGACATACTATAGACCGTATATGGATTACGCCCAAGTATTAATATTGAAGCAGCTGACAACCCTGTAAGAATATCAAATGTCCTGCCATATACATCTGCAATTATAATAAGCACCAGCATACATACCGCCCTTTTGGCAGATACCGTTTCTCCTGTCATAATAAGGTACATTATAATAACCGCGATTGATATTACAGAAGCTTTCATTATCCCTATATATTTTCTTATTAGCTTATATACAGCCATACCAACTAAAGATATGTGCAGACCCGTCTGAATCTAGTTATTTCCAATAATATAGCAAAAACATTAAAATATTAAGGGGTAAGTCACAAACGGCTTACCCCCTTTACCCCCTATTCACTTATATTTACCCTAATCTATTCAAGAATCCCCCTTGAAACATGAATATCCTTTAATCTGGGCAAATCTTTATCTTGTGATATAACATTACCATTTGTAATTCTATCAATTTTGACACTTTCCACTACTAATATTGATTAAAGCTTGAAATATCCTTTTGCCTGATCGATTCGGTTTTTAATCTCATCTGTTAATTCATCCGTGTCCATTTTATTGAGATCCCACATATGAACCTTAAACAAATGGATGTCCCCATCAGTCCAATATCTCGGACGTCTTGTAAATGTATTCTCCACTGGATATACATCCAATGAGTCAGACAATCCTTGATTTTTGATTTCCTTCCGTATTTCTTGTACGATTTTTTTATTTTTTTCTTTCATATTCATGGCATAGCCCTCCTTAAAAATTTATAACTATACCATAATACATAAAAAATCAATTGAAAAAGGCGAAATATAAATCACTAGTTTTCCGGATTCTCTTTTCTTTGCTCTTTCTCGAGTTGATTCTTTATCAAGGCTTCTTGGCTAGTAATCCGCTGTAATTCTGTTATTACTGGGGAGTTCCAATCACCATTCACAAATTCATTTAACAAGTCAAACATATCCACCTGCATAGCAGATTCAAAAAACTTTTTGCTCTTACTCAGCTCTTCTTCAGTAATCTTACCAGAAATAAACCTTGCTCGTGCTACATTCCAAAAATCGATAAACAATTGTTTTTCCATTGGATCTTCCATATCCATAACACTATATAGCCTTACAATCAAATTTTCAAAATGATTATCATGCTCGGCTTTGTTATTTATATTTTTAACAAATGCCGAAAAATCCTCTTTATCGGGAAGCGGAATTGGCTCGTCAATTTGTGATGCTTCATAAATATTTTTATATAATAATTTATCCGCATCAGCTAATTCGTCATATGTTACACCATTAACTTTTAGCGCTAAAAGTTCTGCCATAAATGTAGGTAATTTCTCTGCATATAATAATGAGGATAAAAATTTTCCATCTTCGGCATCATCAAATGTATGTTTATAGACTAATTTTGATGACCACATTCTTGAGATTTCTTTTCTATTTTGCTCTATTAGTTCATTCAATACATCATGTATACGTCTCAATAGTCTCAACCGTACAGTTTCGTCAGAATGCATAGCATCTCGTATAAGATTTTGTATTTGATAATTAATTGCTTCTGATGCAATTCCTTCACATTTTGCATTTAGATAGCCCGGATAGCTTTTAACAACTTCCTGATCTTTTCCATGAAGATAAAATTCAATATTAACTACCAAATCTCTATATAAAGATTCTCTGGTGCTAAGTAAACGATTATTTTTTCTATTATCGAAATATTCCGTATCCATTAAAGCAAATAATAAACCGTGCCATTCCGGCTTAAACTGATATGGCTTTCGCCCAGTTTTGGCCTTAAAGTCATCTACACACATAAGCCCGTCACTTAAAGCACATATTTCTTCTATTCTGCCTTTTACTTTCTTTTCGTCAAAATGTATATGCTTCCGTGAATACTTGGATAAATACGCTGCCATCTGTTTTGGAGTTAACACACCTTTATAGGCAAGTTTTTCAACTTCAGAAACATATTCCTCTTCTGTTTTTTCTTTTTTATAATCTCGGTCTCTTCCCATATAACCGTCTCCTTACAATATATTTCTTTTCTGTAGCTTCTTTAAATAACATATTGTAACAAAAATAGTGTAACTGTCAAATCATCGCCACACTATTTTTTCGATAATCAACTTACTGTTCACTTTCTTTTTCTGTAAAAAGCACCCCGTAATCGTACATCTTCATGCTCTGATATCTGCCTATACTCATGAGATTTGATATGATGATCTCCACATCCTTATCTTCCGTATCCGGCTTTTCAAGTCTTCTGCATACCCGCTCATACGCTTCCAGCATCTGTGAATATAACTTTTCGCAGTATTCCCCTTCTGCAAACTCATCTTTTACCACACTGCTTTCCTCAACCGGGTACTCCTCAAGATTGTAGCTTCCGTTCATCAGATCATAGATTTTTGTTTTGAACTCCTCATCTTTTACACTCATTATGTATCCTCACTGCTTTCTTCTGCCGTGGAAAGTACATAGAAAAAGGGGAAACAATCAATCAGATACAATTGAACTGCTTCCCCTTATTTCTTCAATGATCTCACGAAGTTCATCAAAATTCTCCGCTCATCAGCATTTAGGTTATCCCATGTTTCCAATATCTCTTCCTGCTCATCTGTCAGATCTGGTCTCATGCCGTCCCCGGCAAAAAACTGTGCTAGTGAAATTCCGAATGCATCACAGATTCTTTCCAAAGTCGGTATCGTTGGAATGCTCTCTTTCTTGATTATATTCCCTAAAGCTGTCTGTGACATATCAGTGAGCTGTGCGAGTCGGTACTTGGAAACCTTATGCTTGCTGCATAATTCTTTTACCCTTTTCGGGATATAGTCCTCTGTACGCAAGTAAATTACACCTCTCTTCTGCTCTGCGATACATTTATTTTAACCGCAAACCAGAATAAATATTAGAACTATATCTCTTTAGTAATTTACTCCATCCCACTTTACTATATGGGTAAAAAAATATGAACAGCAGCACACCGCAGTTCAATATGTTTTTCTTATAATTCCTTGTTTTTCCTTGATTTCTTCACTTCCATGTTGTCCAGTTCCACCATCAGCATAGCATCTTTTATACTGCCCATCAATAAAAATCGTTCGACAAATGTCTACACATATTTACATTCCGTTATCCGGCAATGCTCCACTCTGCTTGATTAAATTACATAACTTTTTACTACTCACTGATAGATAATCTATTTGCGTAAGAAAAAGAAACAGGAGGTAACATTATGAATGAATCACTTTCGTCTGTAAATCATAAGCAGATCGGATACCGCATTAAGGAAGTCAGGGAACAGAACAATTTTTCACAGGCACGTCTTGCAGAGGAAACGGAACTCTCCATATCCTACATAAGCCATATTGAGAATGCCAAACGCAAGGCAAGCCTTGAAGCCATCATCCGAATTGTAAATGCCCTTGGAATAACTGTCGATGAACTGCTCGCAGGAGTCCAGCTCCACAATCCGACAGCCTATCAGACCGACCTTGATCTGCTGATGGCTGAGTGTACGGAAAATGAGAAACGCTTCATTTACGAAATGGTAAAAGCAAGCATCGACAGCATGCATAAAAACGGATGGCATATTTCGGCTGACGAAGCCTAGATGCTGCGGCACACTATTTTCACACATAAAATTTTGCTTTGGAATAGACTATACGGATATGCCTGTCCGCATGGTCTATTTTATTTTCGTATGAAAATTTTATAATAAACCACATCATAAGAAAAAGGTGGTAAGACATGAGAGATAATGAACAGAAGGCCGGCTCTGTTGCTGACCAGAAAAACAAGATCAGGGAGCGGTATAAAGGTGTCAGCATTGATGAACTTGACGTGATTCCGGCACTTCCGCAGGAAGATATATTTGCAGTTGAAAATGAACAGAGGGTAGCCGTCTATGCAAGGGTATCCACGGACGATCCAAGACAGACCTCTTCTTATGAGTTACAGAAAAACCATTACCATGATGTCATCAGCAAAAGTCCGAACTGGAAGCTCGTACAGATTTATGCAGACGAAGGCATCTCCGGCACTTCCTTACAGCACCGTGACCAGTTTAAATTGATGATTGAGGACTGCAAGAAAGGGGAAATTGATCTCATCGTTACCAAAAGCGTATCCCGTTTTGCCAGAAATGTTGTGGACTGCATAGGATATGTCCGTGAACTGCTTTCCCTTCCGCACCCGGTCGGTGTCTTTTTTGAGACGGAAAGGCTGAATACCTTTGACCCGAAAAGTGAAATGGTGCTCTCCTTCATGGCTACCCTCGCACAGGAAGAAAGCCATACAAAAAGTGAGATCATGAATGCTTCCATTGAGATGCGTTTCCGAAGGGGAATCTTCCTCACACCGACACTTCTCGGTTATGACCATGACGAAGATGGGAATCTGGTGGTCAATGAAGGGGAAGCAAAAATCGTGCGTCTGATATTTATGATGTACTTAAACGGCTGCACCTGTCAGGAGATTGCCGATACCCTGACGGAACTGGGCTGTGAAACAAAGAAAGGGAATACCGTCTGGTCTCCCGGTTCGATTCTTCAAATACTGCAGAATGAGAGACACTGCGGTGATGTACTTGCACGAAAGACCTATACACCGAATTACCTGAACCACAAATCAAAAAAGAACATGCAGAACCGTCCGCAGTACAGGAAGCGCAACCATCATGAAGCCATCATCTCCCGTGATGATTTCATTGCCGTCCAACGCCTCATCAGCAACGCCAAGTATGGAAATAAAGGGATACTGCCAGAACTTAAGGTTATATCTGATGGGGTACTGAAAGGATTTGTATCCATCAATCCACGGTGGGCCGGCTTTAAGGAAAATGATTATATCAGTGCTTCCTTAAGTGTGTATGACCAGATGGAACAGCTTTCTCCGTCCGCCTCATCCGTTGAGGTGCAGTCCGGGGATTTTGACCTGCGCGGATATGAAATTGCACGTTCACAGTTCTTTGACGGCACTGACCGTATTACCGTGACATTCAGTCTGAATGATATCAAATTTTCAACCGCAGCAGTAAGAAAATTAAGCAGTACACTGGTAGAACTTCTGCTCCACCCAAACAAACATCTCTTTGCCGTAAGAACTGCCACTCAGTCCCACAGGAATGCCATGCAGTGGGCAAAGAAACGTGGAGAGCTTTCTATCCCAAGAGCAGTCAGCGGTACTGCCTTTATGCCGACCATCTATGCACTTCTCGGTTGGAACACGGACTGCCGTTACCGCATAACGGGAATCAAGCGTGGAAACGGAGACGATGCTGTCCTTCTTTTCAATCTGGAAGAAACAGAGATCTTCATTCCGAGTGATGTGATCGATGAGCAGCAGACATCCGATTCCCGGACGGATGTAAAACCGTTCACTGACAACCAGAAAAAGAACGTCCGCGCTTACCCGCCTGACTGGGCAGATACTTTCGGCAGCAACTACTACTGCCACGCACAGGCACAGGAGCTTGCCGGATTCAACAGCCGAGAAGTGATTTCCACTGAAGCCGTTGCATACAAAGATTCAGACATACAGGTAACCAGTCCTGACGAAGTAGAGAAAAACATAGAACAGCTTATGTCTGACATGAAGGAGAACCGTAATGAATGAACAGCCAAACAATGAGAACATAACCCAGTCCGCTTCAAGGGACTTACAGATCATCGAGGACGATGCCTTCAGTTATGAAGGTTATCAGGTGGTGCGTGGTGAATTCTTCGCCCACACCTATGAACCGTCCTTTACATTTAATGCAAACAAAGTATCCGTGAATACTGCATGTATCAAGAAACTACCCCAGACAGATTTTGTACAGATCCTTGTGAACCCGGATGAAAAGAAACTTGCCGTCCGCCCCTGTCAGGAAGATGAGAAGGACTCTTTCCGCTGGTGCTCTGTAACCAAGAAGCGATCCCCAAGGCAGATCACATGCCGTATCTTCTTTGCCAAGGTCATAAGCCTGATGGAATGGAATCCAAGCTACCGTTATAAACTGCTCGGCAAACTGATACGGTCAGATAATGAACTCCTATTCGTCTTCGACCTTACCACTCCCGAAATATACGTCCGGGCAGAAAAAGAGGATGGAAAAATAAAGACATCCCGCACCCCGACATATCCTGCAGAATGGCAGAACCAGTTCGGTGTCCCGGTTGAGGAACACCAGAGCAATTTACAGATCAACATGTTTGACGGCTATGCAGTCTTTGGAATTTCCGAGAATACGCAGCCGTCTGAAGAAACCCAAAACACAGCAGAACCACCAAAGGAGGAAACACACTATGAGCAATCAACCCTCTTCCCAGCCGATCCTATGCATTGATTTAAAGAAAAACCGTATCAGAATACATAAGCACACCCTTCATATGCTCGGTGACCCGGAATACATCCAGCTTCTGGTAAATCCGTTCACCCATATGATTGCCGTAAGGAAAAGCGTCCGTCAGGATTATCTGGCTCACCATGTCAGGGCATGTTACTCCGATATCAGAAACAGCTATGAATTATACAGCCGTGAGCTGCTCCAGACCTTAAGGCAGACCAATTCGGAACTTTCCAACAACAGGTCTTACCGCATATATGGTGCAATAAATCAAAAGGAAGGACTGGCGAGCTTCTCCATGCAGGAGTGTGTCCTCGTGGATGACTCTGCCAGAACGGAGGAAACAGTATGAGTGACAGCCAGATCCCGGAATTTGAAACCGACAATGGATTTTTAGAACTCATCCAGCCGAGGGATGAAAAATACATGGAGGAACTTGAAGAAGATATCTTTGACCACGGCTGCCATGATGCCGTTTGCGTCTGGGGAAACACCATCATAGACGGGCATCTCCGCTATTCCATCTGCAAGAAATGGGATATTCGTTTCAACATACGCAGACTCCTCTTTCAGAGCCGTGATGAAGCAGAAGCCTACCTATGTGCAGAGCAGCTCAAACGGACTGACCTTACAAGTGAATACAAAAAATATCTTATCGGCAGACTCTTCCGTGCAGATATGAATGCTGCCAGTGCTGCTTTTTTAAGGGAGCATCCTGAAAAACAGCCCAACGCAGACGGGCAGATATCACAGAAATATGTACAGAAAACCGAGATTGCCACCATTATCGGAAAGGAATACAACTTCGGTTTTTCCACCGTAACAAAATATGATGTGTATGCAAGGGCACTCGATGAGATCCGCACCAAAGGTCCTGAAATAACCAACAGGATATTAAATGGCAGTCTTCGTGTGTCCCATGAAAATGTCATCGAACTATCGAGGCTTCCCATCGAAGATATCAACGGACTCAAAAGACTGCTCGACAGCGGTTCTATCGACCGTATCGGCTACTCCCAGTTACGGCATGAGCTGAGATGGCAGAGACTGCCGACAGGAAAGCCGGATTACCGTAGACGCAGACGGGAAAGGGAAAATGCCGAAGCCGGAATCAAACAGATGCCTGTTACCGACCCGGATGCCGAACTTTCAAGCCTTAAATTTACTATTCCCTCTTGGTCCAAGACCATATCAAGAACAATGGAGCTTACTGATTTTCCTTCCACATCCGCTTCTGCACGGCAGGAAGTCAAAACACAGCTTGTAAACCTTACACGAAAAATAAACAGACTGCTGAAGCAGTTGGAGGAGGATTCAAATGACAGATGAACAGCAGACAGCAGAACAAACTGACCTCATGCAGTATGTTCCCAAAGTACACTTTGAACAGATTCCCATAAAAAACCTTGTATCCAATCAGGAATACCAGCGCAACCTCTCACAGCATCATGTCCAGCGTGCTGCTGCGAATTTCGACCTGTACCAGATAAATCCAGTGAAGGTCAGCCGCCGGAACGGCATCAATTATGTATTCAACGGGCAGCACACCATTGAGATCGTTGCTCTCGTCTCCGGCTCAAGGGAAACGCCCGTATGGTGCATGGTCTATGATGACCTCGTATATGAACACGAAGCAGACATTTTTGCCAACCAGATGAAATATGTAAAGCCCCTGCTGCCCTATGAAATATTCATGGCAAACATAGAGGCCGGCAATGATAAACAGCTCATCATCCGTGATCTGGTGGAATCCTATGACCTCTCCATCACTTCTTCATCAGTTCCGGGCGGTATCTGTGCCGTTGCCACGCTTGAGAGCATCCACGATAAATACGGCTACCACATGCTTGACCATGTGATCCGCCTGATCGTTGCAACATGGGAAGGCGCATCCCAGTCCTTCAGTGCAAATATGATGAACGGACTGGCACGCTTCCTGAATGCCTACGGGGATGCCGTCAAGGATGATGTGTTTAAGGAAAAACTGGGAAGGATATCCATTAAGGAACTGTCCCGTACTGCCAAGGACAGGCGTTCCGGCTCCCTTGGATTTGCAGAGGCTCTCCTTATTGGCTATAACAAGAAATGCCGTAACCCGCTTCCGTGGGATAAGCTCTACACACATAAGCTGCCACAGAAGAAAACAGATGAGCCGGAGCCGGAAGAAAAGGAAGATGACACTCCGCAGAGCAGCCAGCTTGACTTATTCGGCCTGAATGATGATGGGGAGGTTTCCGAATGATCATACGGAAACCTTTACCCTGCTGCCTTCCAGAAATGCAAATTCATATTTCTTTGCCCCGAATATTGTTATTTCTTCCAAGACAAGCTGTGCGGCTTCAGGGACATATTTCTGGAGCTGTCCATTTTCTGTTGCTTCCATCATCTGCACTGCCCTTATCTTCTCAAGCGGAGTCCCGTCTGCTTTCATTGCATTCCATCTTTCCATATGCTTTTCCCGTTCACTGACCAGTCGGTTGAATGCCTTTACAAATCCCTTTTCCAGATCGGCATTGTCTACATAAGCGTTGGTGCATGCAACTTTCCCATCCTTGCGGTGGTTCTTACACTGCCACTGCACGATTCCCCTTGATTTCCAAGAATGTCTTGTAAAGAGACTTCCGCATTCCCCGCAGAAGATCTTCTCACAGAATGGATAGCATTCCGCACCGTAACTGTAGCGGTCTGTCCCATGCCTCTGCATGAATTTCTCCCTGCGGTCAAATTCTTCCTGAACCGCATTCCATGTCTCTTTATCAACGATTCCCTTATGGCTGTCCTTGACATAGACCTGTGCCACTTCCCCGTTATTCTTTACCTGACGCTTGGTAAGGAAATCAGCCGTATAGGTTTTCTGCAGTAACGCATCGCCCATGTGCTTTTCCTGTTTCAGGATTCCGACAACCGTGCTTGCATACCACTTGGTCTGTCCAAGGCATCCCGGCACCTGTTCCTCTTCCAGTTCTTTCGCAATCTGTGCAGGATTCAGCCCCCAGAGGAAATCCCTGTAGATGCGTCTTACTGTTTTTGCCTGTTCCCTGTTGATGATGAGCTTTCCATTCTCATCCTTGTCATACCCCAAGAATTTGAATGTATTGAGGTGCATCTCACCGTTCTTGAATTTCGTGCGGATGCCCCATTTGCAGTTCTCTGAAATGTTTCTCGATTCATCCTGTGCAAGGGAGCTTAAGATGGTAAACAAAAGCTCGCCCGTGGAATCCAGAGTGTTGATGTTTTCCTTCTCGAAAATAATGCCGATTCCAAGGTTCTTCAGTTTTCTCGAATACATCAGGCAGTCCTGCGTATTTCTGGCAAAACGGCTGATGGATTTTGTTATGACAAGGTCGATCTTTCCCTTTTCACAGTCCGCAATCATGCGCTTGAACTGCTCCCTCTTCTTCGTATTGGTTCCCGAAATACCCTCATCCGCATAGATACCGGCCATTTCATAATTTTCATGGTCATTGATGTACTTCGTATAATAATCGACCTGAGCTTCAAAACTGTGGAGCTGGTCTTCCTGATCCGTTGATACACGGCAGTAGGCTGCTACCCTTATCTTCTCCTGCGGTGCTGTCCTATGCTCCGATGCCTGACGGTTTCTTGCTGGTATAACTGTAACGCTTCTTGCCATTCTTATCATCCTTTCTCTGAATATAAATATCTTTTTTGATTTCTCCCCACCCTTTCAGGATGGTGTCTGGAACCCTTGTCCCATCGCAGAAATCTTTCCCTTTACGCTTTCTTCCATTGCATACCCATGTGACCTTATGGCTTTTGGTATCCACATGCCTTACGAGTCTGCTTCCGCACAATGCACAGTAGATCTTCTTCTTGTACGGATACTCTGCTTCGGTATTTTCCGGGATTGACGCCGGCTGCTTCTTTTTGTGCCTTCTTTTCCATGAGCGTTCTTTTAAGTATGAAAATTCCTTCACTCCCTTATCTGATGCCTTCTCGTCAATATAGGTGTTTTCTTCAAAATGCCATGCATTCCGAAGCACACCGTCCGGGATATTGATCCCGTCACAGAAGGACTTCCCATACCGTTTCATCCCGCTGCATCCCCAGTTGAGCCTGTTGCCTTTACTGTAGATCCGTTTATAAAGCGGATATCCGCATTTGGCACAGTAGATCTTGTTCATGTATGGATAATTTTCTTCCGTGAATTCTTCAATCACCGAACCTTCCGCAAGGTAATCCCTTTTTGCTTCCAATGCGTCCTGTGCCCTCTGCCAGAGTTCAGGGGAAACAATGGCTTCATGGTCATCCTCGATGTACCACGCATCCACTTCCCCCCTGTTCCTGACCAGTTTTCTCTCTTCATTTACAAAATGCTTATGCATGATGTAATCGCCTTTGTAGATCTCATTTTCAATGAGACGGAACACCGTGCTGTCGATCCACTCCGCACCGCCCACGGTCTTTACCCCGTTTTCATTCAGATAACGCTTTATGGCTGCCGGGGTATATCCGTCTGCTGCCATCTCATAGATCTTTCTTACCCATACCGCTTCCTCTTCGTCTGCAATATAGACTCCCCGCTCATCCTTCTTAAATCCGAAAGACCGCTCAAGGTACTGCACGGGGATCCCTGCCTCGTACTTTCTCTGGTACACCATCTTTGCACCAACGCTTCCGCTCTCGCTTTCTGCCTGTGCAAATGCAGCAAGGATCGTAAGCATAAGCTCGCCTTCCCCTGACAGGGTATTGATATTCTGGAGTTCAAAAAAAACACCTACATTCAATTCTTTCAGCTTTCGTGTAGCTTCCAGAACAATTGAGGTGTTTCTTGCGAACCGTGATACGGATTTTGTTAATATAAGGTCTATTTTTCCCTTACGGGCATCAGCTAACATCTTCTGCAGACCGGGACGTTTTTCTTTGAATCCTGATATGGCAAAGTCACTGTAAACTCCGGCATACTCGTAATCAGGATTACTGGTAATGACTTCTTCATAATGCCTGATCTGGTTTTCCAGTGAATTTTCCTGTTCATCCGCATCCGTTGAGACACGGCAGTAGGCGCATACCTTAAGTTTACGCTTCTGTCTGCTGTTTCCTTCCCTTATCTGAATCTCCAAATTCTGCCACTCCTTTCTCTTTGGGTAGTCTATATATCACTCTGAAAGCCAATAATAGCAAGTACAATCTGCGATACCTTTCATCTTTCTTTTCTTGGCATAAATGGAAAAAAATACGGCTGACAGCCATTACTGACCATCAGCCATATCCTTATTTCAGGAGTTCATTTACCCTTTTCTGTACTGCGGAATAATCATATCCGGCAGAGGTAATCCTTTTCTTTCTGTCAGAACCATTTCCCCAGTCACCATGAATGACTTCCCTTGCGATCTCATCCACAGTTTTCCTGGATGGAGAAAGTTTCTTATTCACGATACTCTGGACTGCAGAATAGTCATACCCCGCCTGTGAGAGCAGTTTCTGTCTTTCCGCACCATTACCCCACTTTCCGGCAATCACCTCGGATGCAATCTCCTCATTGGATTTCTTCACCGGAGCGGGTGTACTGTTTTCCTTGGAATAACCGTTCAGTCCGGCAGCCTTGATCTTCGCAGGGAAATCCACATAGCAGTAATCCTGATCACATAACTGCCCGTTGATCTTGTTGCTCCGGATAAGGTTTGTCTCCCCGCCAAACTGCCAGATCTGTGTCTCTGCACCGCTTGTTGGGACCGGCTTGCTCTTACCCCATCTTGCAACCCAGTGGCTGTAGCGGGTAAGCTCCCCGTCATTCATCTCGCTGTTGAAGAATGACTCGGACGAATAGATGCCGACCCAGTATCCGGCAGCTTCTACTGCAGAACAGAATGCCTTTACGATCTGTGTCAGTGTATTCCTGTCATTCTTTGTGATCATGCTGCCTTCCACATCATAAAAGACAGGATACTCATATCTCTTTCCCTTAAGCAGTGAAAGGAAGTATTCTGCCTCTTTATTTGCATCTGCCACGCTTCTGGCATTTCCATAGAAATATGCGCCCTTTGGAAGTCCGCATTTCTCACATTTTTTATAGTTTGCTTCAAACTGGCTGTCCTTATAAAGTCCGGCATCAGCACCTCCGGCTTTGAGGACTGCGAACTCCACGCCTTCCTTGCTCTTAGCCCTTGCAAAGTCAAAACTGCCCTGCCAGTGGCTTACATCGATTCCAAATTTCTGACTCATAATATAATCCTCCAATTCTCTGTAATAAAAGAGGGAAGGTGCTACCCTTCCCAGTTATCTTTGTCTTCTTCTGCCCTGTCATGAAGCTGTTCCAGCACGGCTTTGATCTTTGCCGGAACAGGCAGTCCCAGATGGGACGCATTCTCCAGAAGGGAGATCCCTTCGTTTGAGATGTAGAAGAAAATGGCTGCCGTCCTTAAAACACTTCCCGTCCCAATGACATATACATCAAGAATGTTTGCGATGCCGACCATAAGGAAAATCAGCACCTTACGGCAGATTCCCTTAAAACCGACTGCGCTGGACAGCTTCTGGTCGCTGATTGCACACATGACTCCCGTGATGTAGTCGATGACCACAAATGCAAGCAGTGCAAAGAGCAGACCGTCACAACCTCCCAGAAAGTATCCAAGCCATCCTCCGACTGCCGTAAATACAAACTGTACTGCGTTCCAGAATTCCTTCATTGTCTTGTCCTCCTTTGATTTTTTGTATGAAAAAAGCAGCTACCCGCAATGGATAACTGCCTGATTCCGAATTTGCTTATTCTATTTTCTTTCATCGTGGATATTATTTATCTTAGCCATATAATAGACCTGTCTGAGTGTCCTTGGAAAAAGGACATCGGGATTATTGATGACCAGATACAGCCATGATGAGGATACCACACTCTCCCATACATGAAACTCCCACGGAAGCATTCCATAGGTGGCTGTTGTGTATATCACGCCGCCCGTACTCCCGTCACAGTTCTGCAGTCTGATGCACTCATCCACATATTTCTTTGCCTCATCCATATTTCCAAATACATAGGCAAGCGTGGAGTATCCGAGCGTTCCCTCCGTCCACACAATATCCGGCGCACCTTTATAATCAGCCGTTTTATCACTGTACGGTTTGAAGCCGGAAAATGTTTCCTCATCGGAGTATGCTGTATTATAGTAATCTTTCTCCATGCTCTGTATAATCTTCTTATCCTTCGTAAGATACACACTCCTTGCGGTTTCAAGACACGCTTCTGCCGTTGATGAATGCACCACGGAAAAGATAAGTGTTCCTGCCCATGTGGTACAGTCAAGCGCCCATGCCTTATCTGGCACTCCTCCATTGATGCCCTGAAAGAACCGTCCGTTCTCCCTGTCGTAGCATTTTAGGAAAAGACTGTCCCGTACAAGTTCTGCTGCTTCCTTGTATTTTGTATTTTTCAGTACAAGGGAACACCCTTCAAGTGCCTGTAATGCTGAACACTGGTGTTCCACGGAACACCACTCTATCTCCTCACCGGAATAAGAATAATCCTCCATATTGTAACTGCCGTAACCTCCTGTCATAAGTCCATATCGTGGGTCGGATGAATCCGTGACCTGTTTTGATACGAGCCAGTCCCCGGCTTTTTTTATCATCTTCACAAAATCCCTGTCCCCGCTTTCCATCGTGTAATAACAAGCTCCCCACACCAGCCATCCCATTGCCCCGGTTCTTACATATCCGTCAAACAACTGTCCGATATAAATATCATAGGAAAAATTGAAACTCCCGTCATCGTTCTGCTCATACCGCATCCGTTTCAGCATTTCTTTGCAGATACCATAATCACCGCTTGTGGTAAATACCAGTAATGCAAGACCGACATCGTATGCCCATGTTCTGGAATTCAGCATATAACCATATGCACCGAGGGCATTGGATCCGTCCTTATTATACTGAGGGTCATCTGTCGGAATAAGAAACGATGCCGGAAGTCTGCCTTTTTGCAGGTTCATAACAGCACCCGCTATGCCGACTGCATCGAATGCAACCGCACCATCCCTCCATACCTGCTGCATGACCTTTCCAATCTTATGCCCTGTTGCAGCTTTATTGGTGTACCACATATATTTTCCACCGCCACAGTTCCATATCTTACAGACATCATTGATGTATTCCGCATCCGAATAACTGTAAAGCCTTACGGTGAAGTACTCAAAATAACTGTATCCATACCCGCCATCTTCGGCTTTTATCTCTGTGTCTGCATCATACACATATCTTTCAACCGTCACCTCATCAGAGGATGAAATCTGTTCCCATTTTCCTTTTATGCCTTTGGCAAGACGGAACTCTTTAATCCCCTCACCTACCGTTATATCAAGCGGATAGGTCACAACCTCTGTATGCGTGGTGCCTGTTTCATTTCCTTCTTCGTCTGTATCCTTTACCGTATAAGTTTCCCTGTATGTCATTGCAGACCCCCATGTCCCGTCTGCTTTGATAGGACAGGTAATCACCTTGTAATCGGCATCATGGACAACATAAACATTCACGGCATAATCACTGAAATCTGAAAGGTTCCTTGCAGTCCCGTTAACCTTTCCCTTATAGTTAAAATCATAATAAGTGGATGGGGCGATGTATTTTGCCCTTACCTGATCTTCCTCAACGGATATCCCTGTTACATATCCCCAGACGATATCCCCGGAATAACTGTCATCATATTCCTTGTCGAATGTTATCTGACACTTGAAGTTATTTACATCAAGCTGTCTCTTTATAAATGCAAGTGCATCCGATGAAGCCTTTTTGTATTTATCCCCACTGAACACAGCCATCCGAAATCACCTCCTTAATCCGTATCTTCCTCGTCTTCCGTTTCATCCGGCACGGTACAGTAAAATGCAATGACCGTTCTTGTTGAGGAAGAAACCCCGGATATGGATGCACCGACATAAGAGGCAAATGCACTGCCGGATTTCTTATTCAGCGTTACTGTCGGTGTCTTTCCATCATTTGTCTGGTACTGAAAATAAGGTCTGTCATTATATGCCCTTGTAAAATAAAAAGAGCCGTTACCGATGATCTCCCCAAACTCCACAGTGTACTTTGCCGTGGTATTTCTGATATCCTCCACACTTGTTACAACAGAATAAAGTGAATCATTGATGGTCGGTATATATGCACCAATCGTAATGCTTACCTCATTATAATTGAACGGATTCCACTCCATACCGACCACACGTTTCTGCCTGTATATGGATAATGGCTTAAAATCAAGAAGCAGTTCATCCCCGAGGTCAACATTTCCTTTTCTGTACAGGTCAACGGAATAACTGTACCTCTGTTCCGTTGCATTATAGGAATAACTGATATCCTTGACGTTTTCCGTTTTCATGATATCCACTGTCTGGCTGTTTCCCCTGTGCTTACGGATGCCGATAGCATATCCGTAATATTCGATTTCCCCTTTTACAAGGGCAAGCAGCTGCATCACACAGGCACGTCTTGTTGCTTCTGTATTTACCCTGAGTGTTACCTTCTTTTCTATGTCCACCGTACCGACACTGAATGGTGTTCCTTCAAGCAGCGCCCACAGTATCTGTCTTGGAGTACCCGTCATGTCAAAAGCAGTCACCTTATATTCATCGTCATTCAGGATATAGGAAATGTGTTCACAGTCCATCTCGGTATAACACACACCGCTGGATATACTTTTTTTCACATTCGTAATGTTAAACACCAGTCCGTCCAGTTCTGCAATGCATTTTACATCAACAAAAGAATCTATCTTCCTCGTCAGCATCTTAAAAGACATCGTGCATTCCCCGTCCAGTTTTGCCGTAATGCTGCAGGCATTGACGGCAGAATAAGAACGGATAAACTCTCCCGAAATATTCCCTTTTGTCTTTTTATAAAAATTCAATACCGGATGCGGAGGTATCTCCCTGTATCTCGGACGGATGGTCTTATCCTCATGAATATCCGTAAAAGATGTATTCCACCCTATAAAAAACAATCCCCTGATTTTTTCCGGGGACGGAGGAACTGCATCCTCCCCTTCCTTTACTTTCTGCGTTGAAAGATAATCGTTCCCAGCGTAGTTAAGGAAATTGACTGTATAATAAATGCTGTCGCTCTTATAGGTCGGACGGACTGTCATGTCCTCCATCACCTTTGTGATATCCACATTCCATCCGTTAAACACCATGCCCTCTATTTCTTCCGGCTGTGGTGCAAGGTCTGTGGCATCACCGCCTGCTTCCACATCACAGGTGCCGAGCAGGTCAGTTCCTGCATAATTTAAAAATCTTACGGTGTAATAAACCACCCCGTCTACAGTTTTTGACACTGTCAGCACCTCCTAACTTATTCCAAGATTTCTCATGGATGCCTGACCATTGGAATACTGTATCTGTGACACAAGTGTCGTGATCACCCTTCCGTCCAGCATGATCGGCTGGTTAAGTTTTACCGTGCCGTTCTCCCCGGAAGAAGCATTTTCTCCGACAGTGGCAGTCAGACTTGCATCCATATCCGGCATCATATTTTCAAGATTCATGGTATCCGTCAGTTTTTCGATTTCCTTTGTTACAAGTCCACGGCTCTTTTCTATACCGTCAGCCAGTCCGCCCATGAAATCCGGCATCCATGACTCATAATCCGTAAGGGGTCCTTCATCCGGCACGGAGAAATGCAGATAAGACTTTATCGTCTCTGCCACATTGGATACTGCATCCTTTACCTTGCCGATGCACTTTTTGATGCCGTTTACGATTCCGTCAATAATGTCTGTTCCCCACTTGACCGCAGACTGTGCAAGTCCCGTGATAAAAGAAACTGCCGTGCCAAATCCTGTTTTTATCGTTGTAACAATATTTCCTATGGTTGTCTTTATGCCGGTCCACATCGCAGTAAAGGCACCGGAAACCGCCGTCTTTATTCCATTTACCACCGTGGTCACGATTGTCTTTATCGTATTCCATGCTGTCGTAATAAAAGTCTGGATTGCTGTCACAACCGTGGTTATCACGGTCTTGATTGCATTCCACACGGTTGTCACCACAAGTTTTATTGCATTAAATACTGTCGTGATCACTGTTTTGTAGATGGTAAAATAGGTCACAATCACTGTCTTTATCACTTCAAGCACCGTGGTGAACACAAGTTTTATGCCATCCCATATGGTTGTAAAAAATGACTTGATTGCCCCAAACACGGTTGTTGCCGTAGTCTTTATTGCTTCCCATGCTGTTGAGAGGAATGATTTTATTGCCTCCCATACCGTAACCGCAACCTGTTTTACATTCTCCCAAAGGTCAATCCAGAACTGACGGAATCCGTCACAGTTATTCCAGAGATAAATAAAGGCAGCCACAAGTGCTGCTATGGCTGCAATAATAAGAACGATAGGATTTGCAAGCATTGTCGTATTCAGTGCTGCAAATGCCCCCTTAACTGTATTAATTACTCCGGCAATCTTTGGAACAATCGTCATGATCGTTCCTACAGCGGAGATGACTTTTCCGACAATGATAAGAACCGGGGCAAGTGCAGCCACGATAAGTGCAATTGTGACAATCGTTTTCTTTGTCCCTTCATCCAGTCCGTTTAATACATCGACAAATGACTGTACCCATCCGACAATCTGTTTGATGGCAGGCATCAACAGTTCTCCGAATGAAATGGCAAGTCCCTCTAATGCAGACTTCAGTATGGTGATCTGTCCCTGCAGGTTATCAAGCTGTGTATCTGCCATCTGTCCGGCAGCACCCCCGCTGTCTGCAATAGACTGCTGAAGGCCATCCCATGTACTCCCCGTATTGGCAAGCAGTGCGTTCACGGATGACAGGTCGGTTTTATTAAATATCCTGCCGATGATATTTGATTTCTCGGCAGAGGTCATCCCATCCATTCCAGAATTCAGGTCACCCAGAATATCATTCATGCTCCTCATGTTTCCTTCGGAATCATAAACCTGCAGTCCCAGTTCTTCCATCGCAATGGCAGCCTTATCCGTAGGATTCTGTAATGACAAGATGATATTTCTAAGATGCGTACCACCCTCTGCACCCTTGATACCATTATTGGCAAGGATGCCGAGTGCCGTATTAAGCTCTGCCGTACCACCCTTGATGGATTTGGCTGTTGCACCGATGGTAAGGATACCTTCACCTAACTGTGCCACGGATGTATTCGTAGTAGATGCCGTCTTTGCCATCTGGTCTACCATCGTTTCTGCTTCATCAACTCCCATACCAAGGGCTGACATCGCATCCGTTACCATATCAGAAGCATCTGCAAGGGCAATATCTCCGGCTGCTGCAAGATTAAGTACAGTCGGCAAAGTATCGCACATCTGCTCCGTGTCATATCCAGCAAGTGCGAGATAGTTTAATGCTTCTGCACATTCGCTTGCAGAAAATGCCGTCTCTGCACCCATCTTCTTTGCCAGTTTAGATAGGGTATCCATCGTATTAACAGACTGCCCGTCAACCGTTGACATGGAATCTTTGGTGATTCCCATCGTAGCCTGTACCTGTGACATGGAGGATTCAAAGTTTGCTGCCGTTGTAACAGCAGCCGTACCAAGTCCCGCTACTGCCCCTGTTACTGGGAGAAGTTTCTGTCCGGCAGACGATATGTTGTTCCCGACTGTCTTTAACTTTTCCCCGGATGCAGCTATCTTCTGAACTGCCGTTGCCGACTGGTTCGCCTGTGTTTCCAGATTCTTTAAATCCTGCTCCGTTTCTACGATTTCCCTTTGAAGGGCATCATACTGCTCTTTGGAAATTTCACCATTGGCAAGCGCCGTGTTTGCCTGTTCCGCTGCCGTCTTTAAGGTTGCCAGTTTTTCCTTTGTTTCGCCAACAGCCTCTGAAAGCAGCTTATGTTTCTGTGCTATCAGCTCTGTGTTGCCCGGATCCAGTTTCAGCAGTTTATTTACATCCTTCAGCTGTGATTGGGTGGATTTTATCTGCCCGTTCACACCCTTAAGTGCATTCTGCAGTTTGGTTGTATCACCACCGATTTCTACGGTAATTCCCTGAATACGGCTTGCCATGAATTCTCACCTCCTCCTAAAAATAGGCATAATAAAAGCACCGACATTTCTGCCGATGCGTATCTTCCTGTTTCTTCAATAATATATCTATTCCATATTATCTAATTTTTCTATGCAGTCCTCTATATTCTGTGCCATCATCAGAAAAGCAAATTCCTGATACCTGATCATCTCATGCTCGTCTGCCAGCCCAACAAGAACCGCCTCTATGCCTTTCAACACCTCTATGATATCTTCCAGTTCTCTTTTCACCTATCTCGCCTCCTACACATCCATTATAAGATAACTTACTATGGATGAATAACTGCGATCTGCAAATAACTGTGGCATTTTGCAAAATAAAAAAGTTCGTTAGATATTAAAAATTATCGAAATCTTCCTGTGTTGCAACTTCTGGATACTTGTAATCATCATTACTGCTCTCGGCATACATATCGTTAACCATACCTATTGTCAGAAGGTCAAGGTCTCGGATAGACAACCCTATCTGCACACATCTTAGAAGAAATAAGGGTGTTGTCATCTGGCGCTCTGTCGGGCGAAGTTTTTTTTAGCCTCGACATCCGTTTTTACATTCAACCCCCATAACTCAATAAGCTGTGGAAGAATCTGATAAATAGAAAATGTATTAAACTCATCAAGCCATTCTTCTGGTGTATCGGGAATGCCCGGGTCTGCGTGTTTTGCCATAACATATGCAATATTCTCAAACATCTCAAGTGAAAACATATCCAGGCTTGAACTCTCCTCTTTATCTTTTCCTACAGCCTTCTCCAAGGCACTCAGGTCTTTATAAATATCCCTTCCAAACTTAATACGATAAATTCGTGGGATTGCAGCAGATGCCTTGAATGGCACCTGCTTTCCATCAATTTCAAGATCTTTTATAAGGCTCATGATACGACCTCCTTAGAACTGTTCTTTGCTGATGATACCTTTGCACTGTCGGACTGGCCAGATGCATCAGATACTGCTTTCGGAAGATATACTGTTTTATACCAGCCATCATAAGCAGCCGCTGAAGTGCTGTCAGATGTTCGTGCCTTTACATAGCCCCCATCAAGAGGTGATGCCGTAATCGACAGGGTTTCTGTCTTAACTTCGATTTCATCTTCCTTTGTTGCAGATTCGATGGTTGGTCTTGCTGCCGTACAGTTATAAAGCACATGACGGATTTTATTGATGTCACCATCAAATTCAAATAACAGTGCAAATTTGCCTGTTTCCACGGTTGCATCCTCAACAAGCACATTATTGGCATCGAGGGATTCCTTCAGTACATCGGTACGGAACGACTCCGGCACCAGAGCAAGTTCAAGGTCACCTTCATAGCCCTGATTGTTATTAATCGTGTAATATGCATATCCGTCTGCATAGAATACACTTGGCTCTCCGTTTGGATCAAGCGAAATGGATACCGCACCGGGCATCGGCACAGGTGTGCCATATGTCACCTCTCCATCATCACTTTTGGTAAGCAGTGCATAATGCACATTTCGGATATTAAACTTGACTTTATTCTTTTTATTAGCCATTTTTCTATACCTCCATCTCATAAAGCACTTCATACAGACTTTCTGACTCAATCCATACTTCGCTTTTCTCATAAAAAATTCCATGCCCGTCAAACATGGCTTCTATTTTCTGTTCAAGTTCTATATTTTTTACATCCGTATATAACTCCACATTCAGACAGTTTATTTTGTGATATACCTTTCCGTCAGCAGAAAAATTATTGCTCTTCGGATATAAAAATACCAAGAAAGGCGGATCGGGTGATTCGCCCTCTGCAAAATGATGATAGGCATACGGAAGACCGATTTTTTCCATCACTGCCATCACTTCTTCATGTGTCATCACCGTAACCCCCTCTCTATCTTCTGCAGAAGTTCCTTATTGCCTTTTTCTTCTGCCGGAGCGATATGCTCCCTTCCGGCTACCCTGCCGCCTCCACGTTTTGCATGGCCATGTTCCAGAAGGTGTGCAATCTGGTATCTGTCCTTGGAATGGACCGTCATGGTAAGGGAGCTGCTGCTCTCCGCTGTCTTTTTGACCGTCCAGCTTTTCTTATACCTTCCTGTCTGCTTCGGGGCATTTGCCTGTATCTCTTTCTTTACGGTCTTGGATGCATCTTTTACCGCATTCTTAACGGTATCCGTTGCAAGATCGGCATACTCTTTCAGACCATCCATGATTGCATCTGCCAGTCCGTCAACCGTTGTCCTTCTCTCTGCCATCCGCTCACCTCTTTGTCAGGGCAGCCCTTATTTTGACTGTCTTATTTTTATACTGCACGTTATCAATAAAGGAAATATTGTAAAGATTCCCACGGAAAACAATACGAAAATGCTCCGTATCAAGACCTGACACCTCACTGCAGTAGCGGATGACAAAATCAATCTCCGTTTCCGCATTTACCTGTTTTGCTTCCCAGTATTCTTTTCCTGACAGGCTGTTCACATAGGAAAAACATTGATAATGATTCTCCCACACAACCGTATGGTTTCCGGCTTTGTCCGTCTTCGTTCTGCTTTTCTGTATCGTGATCCGTTCACGCATGAGTTCTATCATCAGAATACCTCCCTCCTGATTCCAAAAAACAGATACTTCAATGTTTCCGTCATGGTCTTATGATCCGCTTCTTCCCGATGCTCATACAGGTAGGCAATAACATACAGTTCTGCAGTACGGACAACAGATCCATACTCTTTGAGTTCTTCCGGGGTTTGTCTTGTCACGTCTAAGATCAGGCGGTCGGATGTTTCCATCAGACGGAGGATGAGTTCATCCTCGTCTGACGAATCGACCCTGAGATACCCTTTGGCTTCCTCAAGCGTTACGAACATCCTGCCACCCCTACTTTCCGGCAGCCTTGATATCAAGTGTCTTGACTGCCTCGGAAAGGATCAGCTTGCCGTCCACACGCTCGGAAGCAAGGAATCCGACCTGTCCGGTTGTAGCATAAAGCTCATTCAGTCTCTTGAAACTTCTGCCCTGGCGGTCTGCGATCCAGTAGTAACTGTAATCACCGAATGCCATGACACGGTTTCCGGCTGCAAGTTCCGGCACATAGATGGATGTGCGGTAAGGACGGTTTAAGATCTTATCAGGCTCTCCTTCCCTTACGGACGGCTGCCAGATATAATTTCCGTTTCCGTCCTTCAGCTTTCTGATTGCCTTTACGGTCGAATCATTCAAAAGCCATACCGCCTTGTTACGGTAAGGGGCGCGGAGGGAATAGTAAAGATCCATGACATCATCAAACGTAATGGATGTTCCGGTGGATGTCACGCCTGTCTCAGCACCGCCTGTGGTATTGAAGATTCCGGTAGGCTTGCCCTTGCCGTCACCGATAAAGAATGCCTCCTCTTCCTTCGTACCGATCCTTCTTCCGAACTCCCTTGAGATGTACTGCTCGATATTGAACACACTGTCATTTAAGAGTTCATCGGACACCTTGATCATGGTTGCCAGCTTAAAGGCACTGATGGTTGTCTGTCCGAAGCTGTCATCAGATTCCGGGAATTGACCGCCCTCATCGATCCATGCCGCCTCACCCTTGGATGTAACGATCGGGATCTTACGGTCACCGCTTGATGTCTTGATGACGGTTGCAAGGTTACGGAAGAACACTTCCTCTTCCAATGCTTCCACCAGTTTCTTCTCGTACTCGTCCGGTACAAGATAACCGCCCTCGGAATCCGTGCCGATGGTAAGGGCATTCTGTACTTCATAGGACAGCACCTTGTTTCTCATGCCGTTCCAGAACGCTTTTCTGTACTCATCGGTTGCCCTTCCGGTCTTTGTGTCACCGCCAGTCTTGGCATCCGGCTTGTTGGTGATCGGTGTGCTTGTTGCCTTGGAAAGTTCTGCATCGATGGCGGCCTGTCTTTCCAGTCTCTCGATTTCCTTTCCGAGATTTACGACATCATTTTCCATCTTGTCATAGGTGGCTGCATCCTCAGCGGACACAAAACCTTCCTGTGTTCTCTTGGCATCGAGGAATGCCTTTGCTGCCTCCCATGCCTTTGCTCTTTTTTCTCTTAATTCTAAAATCTTACTCATCTTGAAATCCTCCTTAATGTGTTAAAAGACTCAGTCTTTTTTCTAACTGGTTGACTGGTATCATGGCATCCACACGGGATACCCTGGAAAGGAACGATTCATTCATCGCCTTGGTGGAATACATCATGGAATCCTGTTGGAACGGGAACTTCTTTTTCTTGTCCTTATCCCCGTCTTCCTTTTCTTTTCCTTCCTCTCCATCCCCGCCTTCCTCCGGTTCTTTTTCCAGCTTTTCAGGCTTTTTCTTCTCTTCATCCGTCTCACTGGAAGAAAAGAGTATCTTATCCGCAAATCCAAGCTCCACTGCCTTCTTCGCATTGAACCAGGTCTCATCATCCATCATGTGTGAGAGCCTTGCACGGGTAAGCCCCGTCTTGAATTCATAGGCATTTAAGATTGATTCCTTGACCTCATTCAACATGGCGATCGCTTTCTGCATATCCCTTGTCTCGCCCATTGCCATGGTCGCAGGATTGTGAATCATCATCATTGCAACAGGGGATACACAGACCGTGTCTCCTGCCATTGCGATTACGGATGCTGCCGAAGCTGCAATACCGTCTATCTTGACTGTCACACTTCCCTTATAGTCACGGAGCATGTTGTAGATCTGGGCTGCTGCAAACACATCACCGCCCGGTGAATTGATCCACACCGTGATATTTCCATTTCCGGCATTCAGTTCATCCTTGAAAAGCTGCGGGGTGACTTCATCCCCGTACCACGTTTCATCCGAAATCATGCCATTTAAAAAGAGCGTCCTTTCCATGTCAGGCACGCTCTCATCTTCATTCCTTATCCAGTTCCAAAACTTCCGCTTCATCGTTTACCTCTCTTTCCGCTGTTTTCCTGTGCCGGAGTGTTCTGCTGCCCCGTATCCGTCTTGGCAAAAGCTCCTGCGTCTGCAAGTTTGGTCATTGCACCGTTTATCAGATACAGGTTTCCCCCTTCCTCATCAGGGATCGGGTTCATGTTCTCCATCTCACGGATATCATTTGCAGAAAACCACCCGTTCTGCCTTCCGACCGCATAGCCGTTCATTCTTGACTGGTAATCCCCTCTCAGCAGTCCGTCCACATTCAGCTTGATAAAATACTTTCCTTTTTCTCCCGGCAGAAGGAGCGATCTCTGTAAGGACTGCTCCCATCTGATCACCCACGGGTCAAGCGTGTATTTTACGAACTCCAAGGACTGCTGCTCTATATTGGAAAAGCTCGACTTATCAAGGTCACCGACCATGTGGGGCGGTATCCTGTAAAGCCTTGCAATCTCATTGATCTGGAATTTCCTTGTCTCAAGGAACTGTGCCTCTTCCGGCGGGATGCCTATCTGCTGATACTTCATGCCCTCTTCAAGCACTGCGATCTTGTGTGCATTGTTCACGCCACGGTACACGGAGTTCCAAGACTCACGCACTTTTGACGGGTCTTTCAGGACACCCGGATGCTCCAGAACACCGCCCGGATTTGCCCCGTTTGCAAAGAAACTCGCCCCGTATTCCTCACAGGCAAGCGTCATGCCGACAGCGTTCTTTGCCATCGCAATCGGAGAATATCCGATCAGCCCGTCAAATCCCAGTCCGGGGATATGAAGCACATCCTCGGCTTTCAGTTTGATATTTCCATATTCCTTGAACGTAGGGTTCTCATCACTGTTTCTGGAATACACATAATAGATGTTTCCTTTGTCATCCCTCTGCACCTCCATCTTGTCCGGAAGGAGCGGATACAGTCCAAGCACCCTTCCAGCCCCGTCCCTTATGATCTGGGCATAAGCATTTCCCCATATTAAAAGATGACTCATCAGTGTTTCCCTGAACACAAATGAAGTCATCTCTGGGTTCGGCTCATCATGGAGCAGATAATATAGCGGATGGTCGTGCACCAGTTTCTTGCCACCGTCATCCTGATACTCATATACATGAAGAGGTAAAGACGCGACTGCTTCTGCCAGTATCCTCACACAGGCATATACTGCCGTGGTCTGCATTGCAGTTCTTTCATTGACGGGCTTTCCACTCGTTGTCCTTCCAAACAGAAACGAATATCCTGCATCTGCCGCCTTGTCCACAGGCTTATCCCTCGCCTGTCCGAATCCAAATAAACTCTTAATTCCCATACGATACCTCCGCTGTTAAAATACTATAATTCCTCTGTCATCATATACACTTCCGTCACTGCCCTCATTTCTGATTGCGCGATCAAGCGCCATGACGGTTGCAACGGCCCCGTCAATCTTCTCCGTGGATTTTTCTTTATCCATTTTGATGTTTCCTGCCGGATCCTGACGCACAAACACATTATCCATCATCCACCGCAGCACCTTATGACCGCCGTGTGCGATCCGCTCTTCCAATGTCAGCTTCATCAGTTCCTTTGTCGGGGGACTCATATCCTTATAGCCCTGTCCGAACGGAACAACGGTAAATCCCATGCCCTCAAGGTTCTGCACCATCTGCACAGCTCCCCATCGGTCAAATGCGATCTCCTTAATATGGAACTTCGTGCCAAGCTCATTAATGAACTGCTCGATAAATCCATAATGGATGACATTCCCTTCCGTGGTCTTTAAGCACCCTTCGGCTGCCCAGACATCATAAGGGACATGATCCCTTCGGACACGCAGCCTCATGTTATCCTCTGGTATCCAGAAATACGGAAGGATCACATATTTCTCTGTATCACTCCTTGGAGGGAACACAAGCACGAATGCCGTGATATCCGTGGAACTGGAAAGGTCGAGTCCGCCATAGCATTCCCTTCCGAGAAGCTCCTCCTCGTTCACGGCAAAGGAACAGGCATCCCACTTATCCATCTGCATCCACCTGGTGCTCTGTTTTACCCACTGGTTCAGACGGAGCTGCCGGAACACGTTCTCCTCTGCTGCATTCTCTTTTGCACTGATATATGCATTCTGCACTTTCTCAATGTCTATCGTGTATCCGAGTGACGGATTTGCCTTATACCACACATCCTCACTCGACCAGTCATCCTCATCGGATGCCCCGTAGATCACAGGATAAAATGTCGGGTCTATCTTTCTTCCCTCTATGATGTCCAGAGCCTTCTGGTGCTGTTCAAAACACACGGAATTCCGGTCTGTCCCGGCTGTCGTGATCAGGAAGAACAACGGCTGTGTCCTGGCATCACCGGAACCCTTGGTCATGACATCGAACAGTTCCCTGTTCGGCTGTGCGTGTAGCTCATCAAAGATGACCGCATGGACGTTCAGTCCATGCTTTGTGTATGCCTCTGCCGACAGCACCTGGTAGAAGCTGTTGGTTGGTTTATATACAAGCCTTTTTACGGACATGACGGGCTTGATCCTTTTCTTCAGTGCCGGACACTGATCCACCATATCCACCGCAACATCAAATACGATGGAAGCCTGCTGCCTGTCGGAAGCACAGCCGTAAACCTCTGCTCCCCATTCACCGTCACCGCATGTCATATACAGTGCAATGGCAGCCGCCAGCTCCGATTTTCCGTTTTTCTTTGGTATCTCACAGTAACAGGTATTGTACTGCCTGTATCCGTTTTCCTTTACCGTCCCATAAAGGGTACGGATGATCTCGTCCTGCCACGGGAGAAGTTCAAACGGAACTCCCCGCCACCTTCCTTTGGTGTGTTTCAGACAGTTTATGAAATTGACCGCATGGTCTGCTTTTGCCTTATCAAACATTATCCTGCACCGCCTTTCACAAGCAGAAGCTCCATTTCATCGTTCTGCTTATCCTCACCGCTGTCCGTGGAGATACGGCTTCTTGCGGACGGTGTCAGTCCGAACTGCTCACAGAACTTATTCATGATCTTCAGATAGGTCTGGGCAATGGACACCTGCGGTACCTGCTGCCAGTATCCACTCGGGGTCTTTACGATGGTCCCGTGCTGTGTAATGAACTCCTCTGCCTCTTTCCATCTCGCATATGCCTGACAGTATCCTGCGAATGCTGCCATGTCGATCTCGGTAAGGATTCCCAGATGCTCCAGCTGTTTTGCCATCCGCTTCCATTCCTTCTTTGCCTCATCCTCAAGCCATGCCGGACAGCGCGGGGCCTTTTTCTCAGGCTTTGGTTCGCCCGTATTAAGGCTTCTCTTGCCCGGATTGCCCTCAAGCACCTTTACTGCTGTAGGCTTTGGTTTTCTTCCTCTCTGTGCCACTGTCCTCACCTCCCCGTAAATGGCATAATAAAAAGACCTCCGAAGAGGCCTTCCGATTTGTGTGTTTATTCTTAAAGTGTCATTCTGATTGCCGTAATTCTTGCTTTCCTTCCTGTTTTCCAATCCGAGTATGTTGCATTCACCTCGGTAAGCCCTGCCATCCTGATGCCTTCCTTTTCAAATGCTGCAAGTGTTTCTATCAGGCTTGAAAATGTACTGCTTATCGTAAATTCGCTGATGCCGTTTTCCTTTAAAGCCTTTACAATTTCCGGAATGTCGTAATCCCAGATGACTCCGTTAAAATCAATATTATCGTTTCCTGTTTCCTGGCAGTCTCTGTATGCTGCAAATAATGTACTATTGATTCCGTAATCCTTAATGCTTCCTCCCTCGTTCATGGCTTTTTCAAAAATCTCAATTTTCTTCATGGTCTTGTACCTCCGTTTTTTCTTTGTTTTCCCTTTCGGTAGGTACATATTCGCTCTAAACGCTGATTATATCCAGTCATTTCAGTGCCATAATGTACACAAAGATACTGTCGGTACATTGTGTAAATGTACACAGGCAGGGAACGGATTCCCTGCCCTTTCTGCTATTTTACTTTTGTAAGTGCCCATGCCATTGCATGTCCTGCATCCTCAAACCCTTCTTTTCTTCCAATCCTTGAAATCCTGCATTCGCATCTTCCAAGACCTGTCTCTTCCGGTGTTTCGACCAGTTCATAAACTTCTGCAATGCTACCTTTAAAGCAGTGTTCCCAGACTGCAACCGTGTAGTCACCGTAGTCAAGGACTGCTGAATTCATGCATCCGTAAAGCTCCATTCCTAATTTTTCTGCTGTTGTGATCTTTGTTTCCATCGTATTTTCCTCCGTTTTCTCTGTTTTCCCTTTCGGTAGGTACATATTCGCTCTGAACCGTACATATATCCAGTCATTTAAGCATCATAATGTACACAAAGATCTGCGGAAGAAATTGTAGATTTTACCGCTGCGACCTGTGGATGGCATCAAGGATCTGTTCCTGTTCCTCTGCCCCGACACCAATGCTCTCAAGCGCCTCACGTGTCCCACAGTCCGGGCAGATGAGCGTTCTGCCATCTGCCCTTGAAAGGGCGGGTGTCCTTCCGTAGGAAGCCCCGCAGCGGGGGCATATCCGTATGTGCTGTGTTTCACTCTTCATGTCCTGCCACCTCCACTGCTTTTATCTGTGCCTCGGAAAGGTAATGCTCGTCAAACCCAAAGCTGATGTACCCCTGAAGGCATGTGCTGACATACGAAAGGGAAGGTGCTCCGATCTTCCGTTCTTCATGCATGATGTACACAAAGCACTTCCTTCTGCGTATCTTCCCCATGCGGATGCCCCTGATATCGAGTTCCATTTCTTTTTTGTAATAAAACACCGGATATCCTTCGTAGCGGTCAAGTGCCGCCTCATCCGACTCCGTGACTTCCCATACCGCCACGGGAACCTCACCGCCTTCCTTTGGCTCAATGGTAAGATAGGCTCCCGTACGGCTTCCTTTAAAGAGAAGCTCATAATCATGTATGACTGCAGTTCCGATCACCCTTGCGTGAGGGCATCGTACCCGCATCTGTCTGATGTTCAGGTTGCTGCCATAAGCAATGTAATATCTTTTCATAATGTTTCCATCCTTTCTGAAGGGAACACCCTTCTACCACCTTAAGACCGCTCATAGCGGTCAGTGCTCCAAGGTGGCAGGAGGCTGTTCTCTTCAAGCAGCCCTTCCGCTTCTGAAAGCAGTGTCTCCTGCAAGTCTCTTTGTAAGGATTTCCCTTGCGGTCTTAAATTCATCCCCGATGAATCCGAGTCTTAAAAGCCATGTCCTCATTGCGTATTTCGGATTTTCCGTCTGCTGCGGTTTCGGGCTTGCCGTCCTTACTTCCTTTGCCATCTGGCTTAAGGCAAGGCAGAGCTGGATGTAGCTCTTCAGCTGTCCCGCATGCAGTCCGTTCAGCTTTCCGTCAGCCGGGGCATCAAATTGGAAAAGTCTGAACTCGACCGTTCCCTTTGTAAAAGTTGCATGGTAGTTTAACATATGGTACCGGCTTTCATTGTAATGGTGGTCTCTTCCATAGCTTGCCCCGTTTGCCTTGTACCATATGTCTGCAAGAGCTGCCATCGTTTTTGGTTTCTTCTTGTTGAGTTCCTTAAGGAATCTTGGGTCTACCGTTTTGCAGTAGCGGTTCATCCGCCAGCTGTCAAGGTTTAAGGCATCCGCTAAAAGGTTCTCATGCCCCGCCATGATGTTTGCAAGATTTCGTAAAGTCTGTGGTGTGTGCCCCTTTGCTCCGATATGGATGTGGACTCCGCATCCCCTTGTTGCATCACTCTTGGCTCCCGCATGTCTGAGCTTTCTTATAAGTTCCTGAAGAAGTTCGATGTCTTCGTAGTGAAGAATCGGTGTGACCAGCTCGCATTTTTTATCATCCGGTCCCGCAATGCTGACGTCCTTCTGGAATTTCCATTCCCTTCCGCTTGCATCCCATGCGGACCATGTATAATATCCGTTTCTGGAAGCAGTGTTTTCAAATCTTCCTGTTCCGAAGAATGCCGCTGCAAGTTCTGCAGCCTTATCCCTTCGGATGTTATTCATCTCAACCTCGACCCCGATGGTCTGTTTCTTCATTTCCTCGATTTGCTTTGTAATCCTTTCGTTCATGGCTTGTACCTCCGTATGTTTTTCCCTTTCGGTAGGTACATATTCGCTCTAAAACACACATATATCCAGTTATATATGCGCCATAAACTGCACAAAGATTCTGCTTAGATACACGCTTTGCATTGTGTATTTTATGATTCAGCCTCTTTCAGTTTTTCGCCCAGCCTGTCCTTAAATTCCTTCAGTTCATCCATATCCATCTTTCCCACCAGTTCATATACGGCAACCTCTGTTTCATCCTTTGGCATCGGCAGCGGATACGGGTAGCATCCCATAATAAACTCTATGCCGACATTAAATGCATTCGAAATGTCAAGCATTTCAGGAATCCTCAGATTCGCTGTTCCATTCATCAGATTTTTCATTCGTCTTGTGCTGATTCCGCATTTTTCTGCAAAAACCTTTGTATCAAGATCGTGCAGTTCTGCTATGGCCTTAAGCCTTTCTGCCACAACACTGCGGTACTCTTCCTTGCTTAATTTCGCTAATTTCTTTCTGTTGTCTTCCAACTCATCACATCCCCCTTTTGGTTAATATTCGTCATCCGTGCAGAAGTCCATTCCCATCTGCAGTTTTATGTATATATTAGTATATCGGTCTCTTTCGCTTCCGTCCGAACCCATCATGGCTTCAAGGAAGAAGGCTTCTGCTTCTTTCCTTGAATTCCATTCATCTTTTTTGCCGTAGCATACGGTGATTACTTTCTTATCCATTTCATTCCTTTCGCCAAGAATCCACTCCATAGATAAGGGCAAGTGTGCCGTAGCCTTCCCATTCTGTATGAAGCTGTCCTGCATCATCTACAAATTTAACGACTCCCCTTGTTCCCTTGGGAATTTTTCTGTATGGGTCATCGAGGGATTCCAGGATCACCCTTGTCCCCTCGGGATACTCTTTGCGAAGCTGCTTTAGCATTTTTGCATCTACTCCGAACATACAACGCTCCCCCTCTCTGCTTTTCTTGCTTCCTTCCACTTTTCTTCATCCGCTTTCGTCCGGAATGCCGTATGTCCGTTCAGATTTTTCAGAAGAAAATTCCTTATTTCCTTGCCTTCGCTGCCGCCAAACCCGATTGATACAAGCCATGCCCTCATGTAATATTTTTCATTCTCTTCAATGGTCTGTTTCGGATTCACACGTTTCTGTTCCGATGCTTTCTTTACCATTGCCGATGCAAGTCTGCAGTATTCTATCATGTCATCGGTATGCGGAAATCCCGTGAACTCAATGTTTCCGTCTGCAAAGTTGACACCGCTGCATCCGCCCTGTTCCGTAATGAATCGTGCTACCGTCTCTGTGTCTTCAAAGGTTCTTTCGGCAAGGGCATTTATAAGGCTGTCTGCTATGGAAATGCACTCCCTGCCGACTGCCCTGTTGATAAGGTACTGTTTGGAATGCATCATGTTTATCAGGTTGATGATGCCCTGTGATGTCATGCTGCCGATCGGTATTTTGATCTCTGCTTCTGGTTCTTCCGTCTGTGTTTCCTGTGTCTCTTCTGCCACATCATTCTGGAAAAGCACTCTTCTCACCTCGTCTTCCATGCTGTCATCTTCAAGTATGACCTTTGCGTCCCTGTCCACCGTGATGCTTCCGATGCGGTATGCAAAAGATGGTGGTCCAAGGTATTCTGACCTCTGTCCGAAATGTCCGGATAAGGCTTTTACTAATTCTTTCCTGTTCTCAGCGTTTGTAATAATTTCCATTCTGCTGGTCTCCTTTCCTTTTGGTAGTACCATATATCACTCTGAATGCCCGTATAGTCAAGCAGATAATGGTACTTTCCAAAAGAAAATGTAATGTCAGCTTCTGGACTCCGGAAGTGACATCGCAACCGCATAAGCGACCGTTGCAGTGACTGCATTTCCGGCCTGTTTATAAAGCTGTGCATCGGAGTTGACGGCAGAGGCACGGTCAAAAAGCTCATCAGAAAATCCCTGTAAGCGGAAGCACTCCCTCGGAGTCAGCCGTCTGATGCGTCCGCCCCTCATGAGCGTTCCCATCTGCCCGGAACAGTCCAGTGTCTGGGAGCATCCTTTTCCGACCCTCCCCCTTCTTGTCTCACTGTCCGGGTAGGCAAGGTTGATACCGTCCCCTTCCTGTGCCACTTCATATCCTGCCTTCGTGGCATTTTTCACTTTGACGGAATCCACCTTTTGACAGACATACACACCGTGCCTGTCCTGAGAGGTCAGGGTGAACATCGGCTCTCCGTCCTCTTTCATCCTTCTTCCGTTCTGCCGTTTCTCCATCCGCTCCGGTGTAAGCACCGGGTGGACTTCCAGTACGGCTGAGTTCATGGCGGTATGGTTGGTCATCCCGGCTGTGTACCTCGCTGTCAGGCATCTTGCCGTATCCGTGATCTTCGGATCATGGTTGCTCTGGTCGATAAAGTAAAGCCCTGTCTTGGCCCCGACACCGCCCGCATTCCCCACAAGGGTTGCGGAAATGCCGTCCGTCCCATAAACACGGTAGCCCTGCATACCTCCTATAAGCTGGTTAAGAGCTGCTGCGTTTTCTCCAGTGAGAGGTAATATTTCTCGTCTACCTCTGCTTCTAAGATTTGCGATAATGAACACACGCTCACGGTTCTGCGGGACTCCGAAGTTTTTGGAGTTAAGCACCTGCCACCGACAGTCATACCCTGCTTCGTCCATTTCAGACAGAACTGAGGCAAAGTCGAATCCTGCATTGATCGATAACAGGTTCTTAACGTTCTCAACAAGTAGGTATGAGGGTTTAGCACTTTCCTCTTTGCCTTTGAGGAGGTCAATAATGTTGTAATATATTCCACTTCTTTTTCCGACCAGTCCCCGCTGTTTTCCGGCAACGGAGATGTCCTGGCATGGGAATCCGAAGCACCAGATGTCTGCATAGGGGACATCTCCGGGTTTGAGTTTTGTGACATCATGAGCTTTCCACTCTCCTTCCGTATCATACATTGCCTCATATGAGGCTCTTGCAAATTTATCATATTCACAGTACCCGATGCATTTATGGCCGGCAGTTTCAAGACCGAGCCTGAAGCCGCCGATGCCGGAACATAGATCAAGAAAGGTCATCTGTTTCATTATACTGCCCTCCCTTGCATAATTGCTGATATGAAATTTTCATATCGTCACGGATTACAAATACATCCTCATCCGAACCGCACTGTTCAATGTAGCGGTTTACGATCACATCCACAAACTTCTCATCCAGTTCGATGCCGTAGCAGATACGGTGTGTCTGCTCACAGGCGATCAGCGTAGAGCCGGAACCGAGGAACGGATCAAGCACGATGCAGTTGCTCATGCAGGAGTTCTGGATCGGATACGCCATAAGCGCCACAGGCTTCATGGTCGGATGGTCCTTGCTTGCCTTCGGACGGTCATATTCCCAGATGGTGGTCTGTTTCCTGTCGGAATACCACTGGTGCTTCCCGCCTTTCTTCCATCCGAACAGACACGGCTCATGCTGCCACTGGTATGGGCTTCTTCCAAGGACCAGTGCGTTCTTCTTCCAGATGCAGCACCCGGAAAGATAAAAACCTGCATCCTTGAACGCCTTTCTGAAATTCAGCCCTTCCGTATCCGCATGGAATACATAAATGGAAGCATCCTGTTCCATCGACTGCTCCATATTTACAAATGCAGCAAACAGGAACTTATAGAAATCCTCATCCGGCATGTTGTCGTTTTTGATCTTGCCGGCCGTCTCCTCAACATTTACATTGTATGGCGGATCCGTCAGGACAAGATTTGCCTTTTGTCCATCCATCAGCTTATCGTAAGTCTCCGGCAGAATGGAAGCACCGCAGATGACACGGTGCTTTCCAAGCAGCCATACATCTCCTGTCTTTGCCACGGTCGGCTTTGCAAGCTCCGCTTCCACATCGAAATCATCCTCCGTGATCTTCTTATCATGCACGGAATTAAAAAGCTGTTCGATCTCCGGCGGTTCAAAGCCCGTGATGCCGACATCAAAATCCGAATCTTCAAGGTCTTTGATAAGGTCAGCCAGGAGTTCCTTGTTCCACTCACCCGTAATTTTATTGAGGGCAACATTGAGTGCCTTTTCCTTGGTCTTGTCGATATCGACCACGATACATTCCACTTCCGTGTATCCGAGATCTGCAAGTACCGTGGCTCTCTGGTGTCCTCCGATAATGGTCATGTCTGAGTTGATGATGATCGGCTCGACATATCCGAACTCCTTAATGGAGTTCTTGATTTTTTCATATTCCTTATCACCCGGTTTTAACTTCTTCCTCGGATTATAGGAAGCCGGGATAAGGTCTGCTATTTTATAACTCTGAAACTGCATCTTCCATATCCTCCTCTGCTAAAAATCTGTGCCGGAAATAACATTCACGGCCGCAGTATTTTCTGTTCTTGTTTCCATAGGAAATGAAAGGCTTCCCGCACTGCTCACATACAAGCGTGTAGGAAGCCTTCTCGCTTTTCTTCACTGCTTCCGGGTGTGCTTTCCACCATTCCCTTCTGCATTTTTCACAACAGAACCTTCTCGGTCTGCCAGTCTTGGGCTGCGTGATCGGATTACCGCAGAAGTGGCATACCTCTTTACCGTCCACCATGAGTTTCATATTTTTTGAAACCACCGTGGCATATCCGGCAAGGTTGTGCCTCTTGCAGTAATTCCTTACGATATCACGGGACAGCCCGATTGCCATTCCGATGGCTTTATATCCCATGCCACGCATACGCATCTCGTTGATCTGTTTTGCCTGTGCGTCCGTCATCCTTTCTCATCTCCTTCCGGCACATGAAAAAATGCCGGAAAACAATGCTTTTTACACTGTTTTCCAGCCTTAAATATTGCGTTTTTCCTGATTTTCCGGCAAAAGAAAATACCCCTTTTTGCCGTGTTTTAAGTGCATTCTGCGAAAATTACCATATCCGTTTTATATCCCCCCTGTTTAATTCTGCGAAAATTCACGCAAAGGGGGCCATCGGTCTTCAGCAGCACGCTCCGTAGAGATTTTGATACCCCCACGGTCTGCCGTCAGAACCGATACTCAGGATTGTTATCTTCGTTCCATGTCTTTTTATCATGACAAGGTTTGCATAAGCTCTGCCAGTTCTTCTCGTCCCAGAACAGAACGGGATCACCACGGTGTGGCTTCACATGGTCAACCACGGTTGCAGTCACTGCCTTGCCTTCCTTCATGCACTGCACGCACAAAGGATGTGCTTTTAAGTACCTCGCCCTTGCCTTCTGCCACTGCCTGTTATAACCACGCTTACTGCTGCTTTCCCTGTCACCACGGTGCAATGCTTCATGTTCCTCACAGTACAGACCGTCTGTCAGCTTCGGACATCCGGGATGTCTGCACGGTTTCTTTGGCTTTCTTGGTATCTGCCATTCCTCCCTTCTATGTACACGGGCGGTGTGAAAGGATTGGAAAGACACCGCCTTA
>OCHI01000272.1_pt1 | contig 63973 bp, 72 predicted proteins | sample 1538691 | NCBI WGS metagenome assembly OCHI01 (sample SAMN04571718, study PRJEB22368) | human gut metagenome | biome: human gut; material: stool | host: Homo sapiens | place: Luxembourg | collected 2012-09-21 | reverse complement strand
TGAAAATCAAATTTTTTCAAAAAAATTTGAGAGCTGCCGAAACAGCTCCCAAAAGAGAAAAATCAGATATCTAACTGCGGAAGATCAGTTTGGATCAGTACAGTCAGCAGATAAGCAATACTGCACCGCCTTTCCTGTGTCTGTCAGTAGTACAAACAGACTGCCTGTACACAGAAAATCAAACCAGCAATTTTCTTTACATGAAAAAAAGAGACACGTAACGTGCCTCTTATATGCTGTCTCCGCAGATTTTTTCCGCGGAAACAGTGACAAACAGATTATTCTACAGTCAGCACCAGACCGATGTCTGACGTGAATGTTCCTTTCAGCGTTTTTACCTCGTAGCTGTCGCTTGCAAAGGTCAGGATAAAATATCTGCCCTTGTTACAGTAGTCTACAAGATATCCATAGCCGTATAACTGATCCAGTGCCTTTGACAGTTGCTTGCTCGGCTTTAATACCAGTTCATTACCGGAATCTGATACCACAGCAAGTTCGTCTGCTGTCTTGATAAGCATGAACCCGTCCACGTTTTCCTCCGCGGAGGATACCTTGGATGCCAGCTCAATGCTTCTCAATTCATTATATTTTCGGCTGTAAATGTTGGTAAACGGTTTTCCGTTAAACTCACCCTGGAATACAATGAAGTTATCCGTGCTTATGACATACTTGCCAAGCGGGGTATCGATCTCATGGGCTTCATCTGGATCGGTATCATACTCCTCATGGTCGAGCAGACTTCCTTCGCTGTCGTAGATCACATACCCAGACGCATCCACAATCTCTTCTGTCGTCTTTTCATCCCCTTCTCCCTTTTCTTCCATATGAGTTCTGGAATAGTAAAGAAGAAGATTGTCGTTCGCCAGAGTTACTTTTTCCGGAACTGGAATCGTTATCCCTTTCAGTGCTGAACGGAACTCTTTACCTACATAATTTGGATCAAAGTACATCAGGGAGATTTTATCTTCCCCTGCCTTTACTCCAAGAAGGATCTTATGCGGGAAAATGGCTAAGATATGGTCGATCTCGATCTCTCCCTGCTCCGCAGCAGGATGTCCGTTCTTTACCAGTACTCCGTCAGAGACATACCAGTTTTCCGCAACAAGATTCTCATAGGAATCTTTAATCACACGAAAACAGATAGCGTTTTTCTCTGTCATGGTTACTTCCGACTGTCCATCGACACAGTAAAGCGGAACCTCATTTTTTTCGAGTTCTCTCAGGAACAGTTCTCTTTTATTATCAGAACTAAATCTGATATTCAGGCTTTCCAGGTAGTCATCTACCTTGATACACAATGCCTGAGCAGAAACGATCTTCCCGTTCTCATCTTTAGAGTTGCTGTCTACAATGTAGAAATCTCCGTAAACCTTGTTTAATACGACTGCTCCCTTTTTTGCTCTGTTCATCTTCATAATTTTGTTTCTCCTTTCGTAATGAAAAATTTTATTTACAAGAGAAAAATGAGAAAAGAATTATGAAAATGAAAAATCCGCCTCAAAAAAAGCCGCCCGCAAGGGGCAGCTCTCAATATTCTTTTCTTAACTGTTCTAATACATCCAGGTTTGCAGATGTTTTCGCTTTCTGTCCTTTAATAATGTTATGGACAAGCTCAATGTTCTTTTCGAGCATTCCATTCCCGTTCATGATCAGATAATCATATTTCGGGATCATGGAAATTTCTTTCCTGATCTGGGCAAGGCGGTTTCTGCGGTCTTCTTCCGTTGTCTCTGTCCGCTCCATTCTGGCTTTTAAGTCAGATGCCGGTGCTGCGACAAAGAATGAGATTGCAGTCGGATAAATGGATTTTACCTTCATGGCTCCTTCTGTTTCCAAAACCAGGACCATATCCCGTCCTTCCTCCAGTGCTTTTACAACCGGAGATGCCAGTGTTCCGTATTTATTTCCGCAGTATTCTGCAGACTCCAGAAAACCTCCGGACTCTTCCAGGTTCGCAAAGCATTCCGGTGTAATAAAGAAATAATCTACTTCATTACGTTCTCCGGGACGCGGCTGTCTGGTAGTTGCGGAAACAGAATAAATGTAATTATCACTTAATTCCTTTAATCCGTCCGCAATGGCATTTTTACCTGCCCTGGAGAATCCGGAAATGATGATCAACTGTCCCTGTTTTGGATTTTGGGTCTTTTCAAACTCTCTGATATCCGCAGCAGGATATTCGTCATTGACCATTCCGTATCCGATGCGTCTTCCAGATTTATTAGCGAACAGCTGGTAAAATAGGCCTTCAAATTCATACAGTTCTTCCACTGTATCAAATTCCTTTGTAGCCTCCAGGTTTCCCTCCCAAGGATGGTCTGAAATGTAATCCAGTCCTTTTCCGTCAGGTTCGGAGGTAATGATGGCCGTATATTTTTTCGCAGATTCTGGTGTCAGTGATTCCACATCCTTGGCTTCTTTATGTGCCAGAAGCATATCTTCGTATCTCTTAATGAACGCATCAAAAATGATATATACGCTCATATAGAATATCTGTAAAGGATGCTGTACTTTAAACTCTGTCGTTTCTGTAAAAACCACTTCTGTATATAGTATCGGGTCAAAGTACTGCATGTTCATGCAGCCTCTTTTTTGAGCTTCCTCATTCGTAAAGGCAATCTTTGTGAAAGTACCCAGGCCTGCTTTCTGCGGATGGACATTGTAATCTTTCCAGTTTTCCACATGGAAATATTTCTGCAGATTTTCCGTAATCCAGATTTTGTTGAAGTTCAGGAATTTATAGAATTCCATAACATTAAGGTCTCCGCGGATGTCAATGCTTTTACTTTTCGATAAAGGAATTTCAAACAGTACGGCCTCCAGTCTGCTTTCTGGAAAATAGTATTTCAGTTCCTCGTTGAATTTCTTGATCAAGTTATCCATAATTTTTTCTCCTTTGATTTTGATTATTTTCCTTGCGGTCAATATCTGTCAGACATGACCGCACAATCTTATAATTTCTCCAGATAACCTTTCTGGATCAGTACCATCCCATCCTCGTGCTTTAACAGAAAACAGAACAGATTTTTACAGGACGCTGACTGCGGGATACATTTAAAGTTCACTGCATGAAATTCTCCATCCGCACCTTTGATCGTATCCGGTTTATTGGAGATAAACAGCTTTGCACTGCTTCTCTTCTTCAGGATTTTTCCCAGTTCTTCTTCAAAACTTTCAACTGGAAATCTTTTTCCGACGAGTAATTTTAAAACCTCATTATCTTCCATCATTTATTCTCCTTTGTTATATTTTTGATACATTTTTTCAGATATTCTTTCATAGAAATACCAGTAAATGTTTCAAACATTTTTGCAAGAAGCTGTCTTTCTCTTACTGTCTTAGCTTCTTTCCAGGTTCCAACAATATCCTTAAAAATGCCGGTGTAATCTTGATCTGATAGCTCATCAATCTGATCCTTCAGGATGGTATCTCCGTCTATAACATAACCTTCTGGTGCGTTAGATTGAAGAACTTCTGTTAAACTCATGCGATGACTGCAAGTATAATCCGCTAATACATTAGTATTTAAGCTGTAGAATACACGATATCTATTTTTTATATATCTGTGTTTTTCTGCTTGAATATTTACATATTCTGTAGAATCATGAATGTCCTGACGATGTCGACCGTCTTCTATCAAGGTAAATTCGAGGATTTCGTCTAAATATAAATCATCAACAATATCTCCTTCAAGATGAACAATATAGATTCTGCATTCATCCAGAGTTTCTATTTTTTTCAAAACTATGGGTAAATCCTTGAATTCTGGGTAAACAACAGTATCAAGAAATTTTCCTTCACATTCTACAATTGAAGGATCTTCATTGAGCTGCCCTAAATATGTTTGAAAATCGAATCGATATTGCTTTCCGTCTGCAGTAACAGTAAATCCATCAATGTGAATAAACTCTTTCGTTTTGTCGATAGGTCTGTTGAATCTGAATTTTGCTTTTAAGATCATAATTTTTCTCCTTTGTTTTCAATATTTGCAATAACGTCCCTGCAGAACGTTTGGATTGCAGTCTCAATGTATTCTTTTGAGGCATTAAAAGCCTTGTGTGGGATATGCTTGAAATCAGCAATCCCTTCCGGGATATACCTGACCGGAATATAAAAATCACATTCCGAATCACAGACTCCTGAAATGTCATAAGGTACGCCATTGTCATCCACCCAGCATATATGTCCATAAGGGGCACACCAGCAGATCTCTCCTCTTTGGAATGCGTCCTTAAGCATGACTGCAAAGTAGTAACAGTACCCTGCTGTGAAAGTCTGCCAGATAATCTCATGATCTCCAAGAAAGCCTTCAATAAAAGAAATAACGTCTTTATCCGCAGCTTCCTTTCCGGAAATGACATGGAGTTCCCGGAGCATATACTCTGCCAGAAACCTTTCTGCCTGGTTTTGCGTAATATGCTCTTTTTCCACATCCTTTTTTAGCCGGTTCCTTACGATCAGGATTTCTGACATCATCCCAAGTGGAATTTTAAGGTCATACATATCACGCCCTCCTTTGTATACACTGGATCTTTCCCAGCATAACAATATTTTCCAGTGTCTCTGATTTGACCAGTCTGTATTCTCCATTTGGATAGTTTAAAATACCTCTTTCCTTAATGGCTTCTTCGACCAGGTCACCGTACTTGTCAAATCCTTCCTGTGTGAACCAGCATCTGGTATCCACATCAGGATGATTTTTGTACCATTTCGGTTCTTTGAGATACCGTCCAATATGTCTTAGCTGGTCAGGGAAAAGACACTGGAAACCTCCTTCCCATGGTTTGTCCGAACCAATCCGGACTTCATAGCGATAGAACATAAGTTTTAATTCTCCTTTCGTTTTTTTTACATGGAAAATATGGAGAAAAGGAAAGAGAACAAAAAAAGTGAATTCGAATTCACTTTTTTCGTTTTGTAGATGAGGTAAAGTACTGCTAAATATAATATGTTAGTCAAATGGTCCGCGGAGGATTCCCGTTTTCTTGTGACAGTTCCACAGATGCCGGAATACATGACAGATGGAAGAACCTATGAAGAAGCTGTCATTAATGCCAGCATTATTATTTCGAATGGATAGATACAGCCAAAAAACAGGAAGGACTATACCTGGTTTCTCAAGATAAAACCACAAAAAAAGAGGAACCATCTGGCTCCTCAAGCATAAGCAACTCATTCTTCCCAGTGACCTTTCGCTGCCAGGAAGAGATCAACCACTTCTTCCGGGGACTTATCAATCTGCGGAGGTTTAGTTGAATCCTTGAAATCCCAAACATTTAACTCAAACCAAGGGTAGTCGTCTTCTATCTCCACATCATCAATCTTTTCCTCCGGGAAACCGATCTTTGATGGAATAAACCACTGTTCTTCATTCAGGCATTTAATAATAGTGTCAATCTGCTCTGCTGTATATCTGCCAGGTACAATGATTTTATTAAATGTCTTATAATTTGAACCGTCTGCGTAAAGATATTCTATACTTGTACTTTTATACAAATGTTCGTAATAATCAGTGTTGCTACCATCAGGAATAACGCCTTCGTGGGTCCATTCTGCCGGGGTAATATCCCTATCGAATGAATCATCGCAAGTAAGATTAATTCTGCCTTCATTTGCAGCATCTTCTACGTTCTGAAGAGCTTCGCATAAATCATCTGCTTCCACAATAATAGTACGTGACAACGTTTCTTTGATATTAATTGCATATTCCATATATGTTTTTCTCCTTTGTGTTTTTTAGATTACAAACCGGATATAGCCGAGCCCATCCGGAAGCTTCATGAATTCCCCGTGTCCACCATGCATCAGTTTTCTTGCTTCTGTTCTGGAATATCCAATACTGCACCAGTCAGAAAAGAAATCTTCCATATCTTTATAATATGCGCAGATGTCCGTATGAAGTGCATAGCGCATAGCATGTTTTCCGATAGCAAGGACCGTCTTATCTGACAACTCAATATACTGTGACAGGTATTTCTTACTGTTTTCTGATAACGGATATGCGATATACCTGGTAAAGTTGTGGGCAAAGTTTTTGGCAAACTCCAGACATGTATCTGCTAACAGGCAATAGCCCCGGGATGTGTAGACGGAATATCTTCCATCACAATTGTCGAAGATAAGAAGCCTGTTGATCTCGCACTCCAGTTTTCTCCGTTTGTTTTTAAGCATACGTTTTCTCCTTTCTGGTCATATTGTCGCGGATAATCGCTCTCGCATATTTATCCGGATCCATTTCATGATACTCATGGAATCTCTGTAAGGCAGATTCTCTGTCTTTTATTCCGGAATATCCCCAGTTGGAAATTTTCCCTTCAGAATCCATGAAATGAAGATCAAAACCTTTTCTTGTAATAGCATCCAGATTTTTCCGATCACGAAGAATAGCTTCGTATGCGATCAGGCATTCCCCGTAAAGAACTGCCATCTTGCGTACGCCTTCTTTTGATTCATCCAGTGTCTTGATCGTGCCAAGACTTAAAGTATTGATGGATTCCGTCAGACTGTAGTTACCATAAATTCCAAGGTCTAAATAGTATCCTTCGCTTTCACCCGGTTTTAATATAAAACAGGGATCAAACATATAGTTATATATATTTGTCATCTCATAATTACATGGTGAAGCATACTCAATCAGGGAATCCGGCCAGTTGCCGGATTCCTTTACTTTTGCTACAATCTCGTTAAAAAGATCTACGTTTGTGATCGCGTCTTTTTCTGATTTGATTTCCTTCAGCATAATTAAATCCTCCTTTGTAAAATATAGTGACTTTTCTTTTTGCGTTCTGAACTTCCGTAAGCAGTTTCATATAAATACTCTACCATGCTACAAGGAATTCCATGAAGCTCACATAAATGTTCAAAGAAATCAGTTTCATCCATTTCATCTACAGCTTCCATTACTTCTTCCATTGTAACAAACTCATGGTCACAATCTTTAGGATTAATAGGTTGATGCAATGGTTCATATAAACATTTCATAGTTTGATAGACATCATCAGTATACTTATGTCTGTAGCTTTTATTTTTTTCTTCTGGTTCAATTATGTTTGTAGATATATCTGTTTCGGATTCATTCTCTTTAAGTATTTCGCTTACATTGAATTGAACAATGTCACACATATGCCATTCTTCTCCGACGTCAACGCAACTATCCCTATTATTTACTTCGAAAAACCCATCGTTCTTCATATCTACGCCAAAATCCGTCGCTGAATTTATTGCAGAGGTTTTCATTTGTTGCTGACACTCTTCTAAAGAACCAATTTTTTCGATATAAAAACCAACTCCATTATATGCGTGATGATATACGCAAATATAATCTTGGTCTTCTACCTCTATTTCATGAACCGTATGAACATAGAATACTCCATCCCCAAACGAATAGTCGATTCTTAGAATCTGATCGTCAGAGCCATCCGAATTATCCACATAATTAATTTCTGTTTTTGTGGACCAGAGCTTGCTGTTTTTCATCTCTGACAAAATCAAATTTTTAATATGTTCATGTGCGTCTGAAATATTTTTAAAAAATAAAAATGTTGGTTCTCTGTAGTTATCGCTGTCTAATATGCACACAAGGTATGCTCTCATATTTTTCTCCTTTGTATTTTGAGTATATTTTTAGTTCCATTTTTTCGCCAAATCAATCACTCTTTGGAAAGCATTATTAAATGCTTTCTGAGATCCAGTAATCTGCTCTGTTTTATAGTGTTCCATCAAGGTCTTTTTGTGGTAAATGCATATTACCGTTTTGTATCCTCCAAGAACTTTAGTAGATACTATCCAATTTCCAACTCTTTCAAATCGAATAGAGATATTCGGATCAAATTTATTTGCTTTACTCTGTTTCGCTTTTAAATAACCCTCTGTCCATGCATCATAAGCCATAATATCTGTCTCCTTAGTAATCCATTTTGGGGCTATATTCAATATTCTTCAACATTTCTCTTGCTTTTGATATAGCCAGCTCATCGATACTGATGGTTTCAATTCCGCCGCTGGTAATAACTGTAGCAAATCCTGTCACATATCGAAGCTTTTCATGACCAGATTGCATAAGGATGACCGCATCTTCGGGAGCAATGTGCTTCTGAAGTTCGGAAAGAAAAAGGTCAAAATCATTATCTTCAGCTCCGTTCGGAACTCCATAAATACTTCCATCGCATCCAAAGGCATGTAACGTATTTCCATCCTCATCTTTATCACTCCAGCAGTGCATATCATCACCGGATACGGTATCCATGAATTTACTGAACGCATCCTCATCCTTTACATGAAAATAGTTACTCCTTGTAACTGATTCGTAGTTAGCCATTGTATAATTCCTCCTCTGTTTTAAATAAGTCCATGTTCTTCGCAAAAATCCTGCATGTGATCCGCTGCTTCATCTCCAAGATGCTTTCTTACCATCGGGACATCAATTCCTGTTTCCAGCATCTCCATATAGACATCCAGCTCGTCTGTGCCATTCTCAATGGCATCGTCAAAACGAGCCTGGATCTCATCTGACATATCAACATCCCCTTCTGTCTGAAGCCAGACATCCGGGTATTTCTTCGCACAGAGTACAAACAGCACCGGTTCGCCGGATTTGTCGTGTAAGCGTACCTCTGCTTCCGGATCCATTTTTTCAAGTTTTTTAATCAATGTTTTTACTTTCATGATGTTTTCCTCCTTTGTTTTAAAGAACAGTCACAATTTCTTTCTTCCTGCTGTCATAACGGTACACTCTGTCAGAAAGGAATTCCGCAGATGTCAATGAACCGTCTGATATTCCCGCATCTGTTGAAGCATTCCAGCCTTCTTTAATATTCTTCGGAGAGATCGTGTTGATCTTATGGACGAACACTTCGTGTACACTTGTTGCTGCGAAGTAATAGTCTCCCCCCATGATCTGACTGATCCGTTCTGCTACTTTTTGGAAGAATATCGCTGTTGCACCAAATGACCTATTTTCTGAAATCAAGATCAGAAAGTCGGCATCTGTATGGAAATCATTTTCCATAAATGGCTCACCGCTTGAATACGGCTTAAAAAGGAGGGTTCCCAAATCCGTTATCCGCGGAGGAAAAAGTTTTAATGTGTTTTCCATTGCAACTGAAAATAACTTGTTATAGGACTTGTCCCATTTGCAGGCTGCTTCAGCTGGAATCATAATCGATCCTACCTTTCCATCTGTGGTCTCCAAAAGTACATACAGGACCAGCGTTACTCCTCCAACAGTTCTGCGGCATACTCCATTTTCCATTTTCTTTCTGCCAGTCTCACAATTAAATGCCCGGATAAACAGCCTGTCCTTGATGCTCTCGTAGCAGTCAAGCGTATCCACTAATTCTTCGCCCTTTTTTCCATTCTTTTCACAATATGTCAGGGAATTGTCAATTTTCTGTAGAACGACTTCTATTCCGTACTGACAATAGTCTTCAAAAGCAGCATCCATATGAACCAAAATTACAGTCCTGTTTTTTTGAAACATGGCACATACATCATCTGTTACCGGTTCTTCTTCCGGTTTTTTTACAGACGCGCTGTAATTTGGATGCTTCACACTGAATTCTTTTACCAAGTTTTCTGCAAATTCGTTTTTGTTCATTTTTTTCTCCTTTGTTTTGTGGTTGTTAATGAGTTTAATTTGTATTTCTCCTTTCGTTTTAAATACAAAGGTAAGATGTTAAAAAAGAGTTCTAATGAAAAAAGTGAATTCGAATTCACTTTTTTATTAAAAAAAACTGCCATCGTAAAAGGTGGCAGTTTAAATATAAAACTATCAATGAAGGACAGCTTATTCGCTGTCCCATCCCAGACATTCAGATACCTGTTCCAGGATTTCTTCATCGGACATCATAGCTCCGCAGCAGTTGCAGATACGGACAGTCTTCTGGACTTTCTTTCCGTTTTTCCTGCCATAGTAGGTTACCTTGCTGTGTGAACATACTCCCACTTATAGAAGAGGGAGCTTCCTGCCTAACCGGGTGACTTATTATGCACGTCTGTAAGCGTACTCCCGTAGCTCGGACAGGCTACTCCGGCGTTCCACCGGTAAGGTTTTCAGTTACCAAAAGACTGCTTACGCAATCGTAGAAATCAGGGCAGGTTTTTTATAACCCTCCACTGATGGTCTGAACATATTTTCTTCCAGAATCCGGAAGGCCTCTTCCAGGATATTGACTGCAGCATTTTTGTCGCGGTTCATCGTATGTCCGCACTCCCTGCATTCGTACACCCTGTCATTTAGCTTCAGATCCTTATCTATGCTGCCGCAGTGACTGCAGGTCTTTGAGGACGGGTACCATCTTCCCACACGTATGAGGAGTTTCCCAAATTTATTACACAGTTCCTCAAGGATCTGCGTAAATTTCCCCCAGCCGACATCGGAAACGGACTTCCCGAGCTTCAGGCCTTTTTTCATTGCGGCCATGTCAAGATCCTCGATCGCGATCAGGTCATACTTCCGTACAAGTCTTACGGCAATCTGGTGCAGGAAATCGTCCCTGCGGTGCTTGGCTTTCGCATGCAGGCGGGCGATCTTCTGGCACTGTTTTGCGTAATTGCAGGAATCTTTGACCATATGGGAGAGTCTGCGCTGCTCCTTTGCGATCCTGGATTCAAGTTTACGGTATTGTTTCATAAAACGGATCTCATTCCCGTTTATCTCATAGGACGGTTTCTTCCCGGTGTTATCCACATACAGGAACGGTACCGACATATCAAGGCCGATGGCGGAAACGGCGTCCCGATCCCCTGCCTTAAAGAACTGCTGAAGGCCGAAAGAGGGTTCTGCCTCCTCTGCCGGATATTCGAGAACAATGGAAAAGTACCATTTTCCATCCGGTTCATGGATGACGGTCACATTTTTCAGCTGGCCGCCGGGCCTGACCGGTATGTGCATGGAGAGCCGGATCGGGTCTGCAATCTTGGGCAGACGGATCCCGTCCCCTTCAAAACGGATGTTGTTTTTACAGTAGTTCGTTGTATATGTATCCCTGCAGCAGTGTTTCTTTTTATAACGGGGTTTTCCCTTGTCCCCGGAAAAATAGTCACTCCGGGCTTTTTCCAGGTTCAGCTGCACATTTAACAGGGCATAGGAATCCACGTCGCTCAGCCATTCCAGCCCGGAAGTACCCTTGTAATCCGCAGGTGTCATGGGGATCGTTTTCCACAGTTCCCTCCACATCAGTTCATAGTCGGAAAGCATCCGGTTCCACATGAACCTTGCCGCTCCGATGTTCTGTTTAAGATAAGATTCCTGTTCCTCTGTCGGATATCCCCGGAAACGGTATGCGATAAACATGGTATCTGCGTCTGCCATACGTCTGGAAGAAGATTTCTTCCTTGTCTTCTCCTTCTGTGGTGGCACATAGTTACCGTCTATCACATCATACAGGCTGCATGATGGCACAAAGGAATCCGCAAGATACTGCAGTCTGCTGTTTGTCTCACATGTCTGGATAAAATCAGTGATCTTTACTTTACGTCTTGCCATACATAATCCCTCCTGTATTATTTTTGGTCTGAAATCTGATCCATATATTTCAGACATCACTAATATGATGAATTTTAAAAAAAATGAGAATTCCGCTCACCGCCTATAAAGGCGGGAGAACCCTTCTCTAAAACTTGTTGGAATCATAATGTCAGATTTTTCGCAGATGTAACAGCGTGTCATAAGTCACACCTCCTTCTGTGTAAGCTCGAATCCGTTATTGCAGAATCCGTACCCATTGGAAAGCCAGTCAGAGATGTCATCCAGCATTTCAATTTTTTCAGCCTTACCAAAAATCCCATTTTCATCCTTGTAATTTTCTTTTGAAAACTTAGCCGGAAGGATCACTTCCTGTGGAAGGAAATCAAAAGATTCCTGGTCTCCATCTGTATCCCACTTAATATTTTTTACGACATATCTTACTACAGGATTTCTCTTTATGGATTTCATGTTCGCAAACAGCACTGCGGTAAAATCAACATGGTAAGATGAAAAAGATGCATACGCATTCAGCCAGCCTGAACAGTAAGAATCAACTTCCTCTTTCGACTCGGTCCCATTGTCATAGGAATCCGGGTCATTCTCTCTGCTTTCTCTTACCAGTTGAAGCAATAATATTCTAACTTCAGCTTCTGATCCAAAAAAGCGGCGTAATTCTGCTCCATCAGCTTCAGAACAGCATTCTGCAATGATCCAATCTGTTTTATTTGTTTTGTTTTTCATGGTCTTGTTCTCCTTTGTTTTCATCATTGATGGATTAAAATTTTTTTTATCTCCTTTCGTTTTATTTTCAAATTTAAAATGATATTTTTTTAGCAAAATAAAAACTGCCATCGTCGGATGGCAGTATACAATGCAACTATATATCCAGTACAAGTCCCTGACTTCTCATGTCTGCATAGTCATCAAAGCCATATTGTTGAGCCTTGATGTCTAAGTAATCCCTTTTTGGAATATCTCCCATGTTTGTACTAATCAATTCTTCCTTAATTTTAACGGAGTTATCTGCGTCCAGACAGTATTTAGAGTAATATCTGAATGATTCCTCGTCGGGCATCTGTTCCGAAACCTGATCCAGCAGGTTTTCAATGGAATATTTATCGAGGTTTTCGGTGTCCGTATCAAGGTAATTTTCCAGGGCTTTTCTCCCATGCATGAACAGTTTCCTTTTCAGAGTCTCCCACTTCTCTTCCGTAAAATTCAAGTCGTTTGCAGAAAATAATTGTTCGTTAAAATCTACCTCAGTGCTTTCCGTTTCCGATTCTCTTTCAATGCCGAACTGACGAAGAAAACTATTAGGAATCAATAAGAGATCTCCCCAGTTGAAGTTGTAGCAGTTGTTTTCATATTCCCGGAAACCATATCCGGAATTAATATAACTCGCTACTGCATCTTTGATCGTATCAATAAGGTTGATTTTTTCCTTGTAAATATTAAATACGAGACTATGGATACGTACCTCTATTTCATCTCTGTCTATAGCTGTAATGATTTCTTTTCTCATGGACATATTCTCCTCTGTATTTGAAATTATTTTAAAATTGCCACACAATGTCTGTATAAGGCATCCATTGTATTAAATTTTTCAGTCCTGTTTTCAAAAAAGGTTGCAGATATATTTATTTGAGCGGACATTGGAATATTGGTATCCTCTATCTCATCTGTAAAATCGAAAATGTGATCGTACTATTTTTTGATAACTTTGTTTTCGCTTGTATAAGTTATAATCAGGTCTTTCATTTTTCCCTCAGAATATAATCATAATCTGCGGATCATTATCAGACTCATCGCCTTCATCCGCGTCAATAGCTGCAATTTCATATTCTCTGTCATTATCATCATCATAAATGATAACCTCTGAATTTTCTTCATATGTACTAAGCTGTTCAATTAAATCCTTAATCTTCATATTCTTCTCCTTTGTTATTATTTTCCTGCTTCTATGACAATCGTTTTCCTGTTAAAATCCAATGTAATATAAAGGATCTTCATTTTTAAAATACTATCTGGGGGATTGACCCATCCATTTTCGATCGTAGAAAAAATGCGTTCCGCACCATCGTTCCAGTATTTTGTTTCTTTTGTACAATCGTAGATATCGTAATCACAATTAATATCAAACCGATTATCCACCAGATCTCCTATACACATACCTGCCTCTGTTCCGTCTCTGTCTACAGCTGTAATGATATCTGTTTTTTTTTGTTTTTTCCCTTTGTTTATAGTATTCCAAAATTCCTGTATTTATTGATTCGTTCCAGTTCCTGCCGAAGAAATTGTTCGTCGTTCAGATAGATGTCTTCCTTTTCATCTATCCACTTTCCGTCTCTGGCAGTGTGAACCCGGGCCATGTTAAAGATATCTTTGTCCGCGGATGGAGAATACTCCCCATCCTTATAGATATGCAGGACAAGATCACAATTCTGTCCAAATTCATATACTTCCAGTTTTTCATCTGCAAGCAGGTCCCGACAGTAATCAATGATCATTTCAATTGAAGGTCTCTGCAACTGATATACCATTTCTTATACCTCCATATGTTCAATCACCATATCGTAATTGATATGCGGATGGTTCTTAAAGAAAATAAACATTGCTTCCTCCAGACTGACTGCGTCAATGAAACAGTAATACCTGCATCTTCCGTACTCAAAGGTGACCTCATATCTTCCGATCTCTTCTACCGGCGTACCATCATCATCACGGCTCAGGTCTATACACTGATCTCCATTGTTGTCAAAATATGCTGACAGTTCTTCCGGTTCTTCAATGCAGTCTTCATTAAAAAATTCTCCGTTTTCAAGGAAATAATAGCCATTGGATTCACATATTTCCTCCATGTCCTCATCAGAAATCTCGTAGAGTTCTGCGTATCCCTGCTTCTCATACTCCATACAGAGCTGTGAAAAAACCTGCTTTACAAGTCTTTCGGCTTTTTCCAGAACAGAAACCCGGATATCACGTATCCCCATGTTTTCAAGTTCATATCGGAAGTCTTCTGCAAGATCGATGCTGTCTGCCATACAATAAGAGTACCGACGGTTTACCGGAATCTTAACTTCATTCTTATATTCACTCATATAGAATCTTAAAGTACGGATTTCTTTCTCTGTAAGATATCCATCGATCCAGTTATAAGCAGGGGCATTTTGAGAGAGAACGAAAATATCTTCCATATTCACGGAACCATAGATATTTACTCCATCTCCCTGGCAATATGATAATGACCACTGTACTTTTAAGTCACTGTTTGGAAAGATACACGAAAGGTCACTTTCGTAGTTATTTGTTAATTCCCATGAGAGCATCTCATCGTTTAAATACCATTCCTTAGCTTTTTCTTTTGCTTCCCCAGTAAGTTCCGGGAAAGTATAAGCCTTGATTTCCTTTATGTATTTATTCATAATTCTTCCTCCGTTTTGATAGTTATATTGTTTTACTCCTTTCGTTTTATTTGCATAAAAAAATGGAGAATAATAAAGGATAATAAAAAACCGCCATCGTAATGACAGCGGTTTATCCAAAAATCAATCTAACAGTTTGTCCAGTTCCTCTACGGTCTCCGCGGAGGCAACCACAGTACAGGAAATGATCCGGTTACGGTTTGCTCCTAATTCTTTCTCTAATGAACGAAACAGCTCTTCCGCTTCCTTTGTTCCTGCCCTGGTAAGGATATTATGATACACATATATCTGTGTCTCATCTTCTATTCCTTCATTATTAATGAAATCGATGTCTATGGCAGAGCATCTGTGGATCGCAGAAACCTCCGTCTGAAGGCTTTTGGTAAGGCATTCATGAAGGCTTATGCATTCCTGCTTTGCCTGCTCCTCCGGAATTTCCTCAAGAAGATTATTGAGATTGTCCCAGTAAGAAAGGTTGCAGTCATATCTTCCATCCACATAATCCCTGGATACTTTTTTTGCTCTCTCCTTAGACACTTTCATGTCCATGCCTCTGATATCCTCATATACATGATCAGCCCAAATTTTCCGATAAAAGGAGTCTTTGATATCAGATGGAAGTGTATCGAGAAATCCCTCTATGGTATGATCAAGAGAGTTTCTTTCCGAATTAACCATTTTGGCAAAATCATTCAGGATTTTTAAGTCTCTGACAGGATATCTGTCCAGTAAACAGGAAATGCTTCCAAATAAAACAGATGTCTCTTTGATCAGTTTGTATCTGAGAGCAGCCTCCTCAGCGGCTTCTTTTTTGCCGTAGATTTCAAGCCCGTATACAGAATCACTTTCTCTTGGGTCCTGCCAGATCTGCCCTGTTTCTTCATTAAATTTGAAACATATTTTTTGTCCTTCAGTACTCACTTTAAGATAGTTTTTTCCCATTTCGGAAATAATCCCTTCTGTGATGGAATATTTCTTACGGGGAGCATACTTTCCTACACAGAGATCGTATCCGGTATACAGAAGATATACGGTCATCCCTTCTTTATAGTTATCTTTGTAAAAATAATCCATGTGTTTTTCCTCCTTAGTTTTCATACATATTTTTTAGCCAGCGATCAGACCAACTTATGCTCTTTCTCAAATTCTACGAGCTGGATCACTGCATCATCAAACGCTTTATCCGTTCTTTCATTTTTACTGATGCTGTTCATGACACCTGCTTCTTTAACAATTTTTAGAAGTTCCATCCAGTGATAGTACTCTTCCAAAGTTAATCCGTAATGTGCTGCCTCACAGGTCATTGCCTGACTTGCTGAATCGTATACTTTCCTGCACTTCTCACACTGATACATCATGATCGTTTTCATTTGTTTTCCTCCTTAATTTATGACTGGAACGTTGCCTTTATTATGGAAGGCTGATAAAGCCTTTTTTACTGTTTCTTTGATCAGCTTCCCAATTGCCAGAGTACAGCCGTTTCCACATTGCTGCTGGCGGCTGTCTAAAGAGCCATGGAACTGAAATTCCTTATTGAATCCCATCAGTGCGGAAGCCTCCGCTACGGTAAGGGTCCGGTTTTCAGTCGGATGGATCAATGGCAGTTTTCTCCAATTGACAATGGTTGGGGATGGGCTGTTCAGGTCCAGGCGGTAATACCGGTCGGAATGCATGTTGGGATTATCCCTTAGTTCCGGGATATCTTTAAAATTGTGTCCCGGGCGGACATAAGACATGTTTTTTACCGTTTCCGGACGGCTGACTGTCTGATCGGTATAGTTGAACCATTCCGGGTTCACTTTTTCAAGTGCTTCCCGTACAGTACGGATGGGATGGATGACCTTATCCGGCAGACGGATCAATCCGATCCGGGATCCGATCAGGATCGCACGTTTCCTTAATGTGTATCCTCCAACATCTGTATCCCTGACTATGGCCGAAGTGATCTCATAGGTATTCCCCAGCCCATTCATTACCCTGTCCATGTACCTACCATGTTCACAGGTGATAAACTGGGGGACGTTTTCGATCACAAATACTTCCGGTCTGTTCTCCTTTGTGATCCGGATATACTCATTGACCAGATCCACATCCTGGTGGTCTCCTGCCATCTTCCTTCTGTTGCTGGCAGAAAACGGTTTACAGGACGGTCCTCCGATAATAAGGTTATAAGGATCATCATTTCCATGTATTGTTCTTACATCTCCATGAAAGATATGGTCTCCTATATTGTGTCGGTATGATTCACAGGCACACTTGTCATAATCACAGGCAAACCGGATCTCAAAGGCCGGGTCTTTATAAAAAGCCCAGTCCAGCATACCTGCCCCGGAAAACAGGGACATAACAGAAAATACCTGTTTCAGATCATTTTCCAACTGTGTGTCTTCAGTTATGGATGCCAGATATTCATCAAAGGTGATCTGCCCTTCCATACCTGCAACTATCGAAAGATTTGCTTTGGAAATGCAGAATTCCTTCATCACTTCCTCAAGGAAAATGATCCTGTTTCTGATCTCCCTGACACACCGGACAACGATCCTGTCCTCTTTTACTTCCATCTCCAGGTAATCACTTGTGGATACGGCTCTGCGGACATCTTTCTGCCGGATGTCAAACAGTGCTTTTTCTTTTACCCCACATTTCTTCCTCGACACTGTCATGCCTTCCTCAGATGGTCTGATAATGATACAGTTCCTTCTTACCTCATAGACATAATGGCTTCCCGGATAATATTGTTCATCCGGGGTGATGGAGAAGGTAAGTCCTCGTTTTGATGTTTTATATTTTCTCATTTGTTCTCTCCTTAAAGATTTCTCCTTGCTTCAATGATGATGCAGTTATCAGTCACTGTCAGATACAGAACCTGCATATCAAGGACTGCGTCAAGGGGTTTCCGGTTGCCATCTCTGACTGCATCATAGATACATTTCGCACCGTTGTCATAATGGGTATCTTCCGCTGTGCAGTCATATACCCTGTGATTACAGTCGCAGTCAAAATAGTCATTGTAAACGAGATCTCCTACCAGCATGATAAATTCCTCCTTTGTTTTCTTGATCTTTGCATGTTTTTTTCTCCTCTCGTTTTGGTTTACAAAAAGAAAATGGAAAAAGAACCCGATTCATAAAAATAGGCAGGGATTTTTTATCCTTTTTCATTTTGGGAAATTTTTTTCAATTTATTTTTATCTTTAAAAACGAAGGGAGAAAAAACTATGTATAGGATTAAAGAAGAATCATCAGGAAAGAAAACAGTGGAAGAAATTCGTGAGGGAAGTATCGTGAGACGTGCAGAGGACGACTCTCTGTACAAATTCATTGGCTTAGCCAAGAATACGTCTTCATGTGAGTACGAAGTAGTCTTGATGGCCCTTAGCGGTGATTACGGTCTGTATACCGTTCCTGTTAAGGATTTCACCAAGATTGCAGACTTTGGTTCCCATCAGGACTACGCATACGAGACATGCAGAAACTTTGATGGAAACTGTAGTGTCATCTACTGATCTTTCTATTCCACCACCGGCTAAAAAGAGCCTGGTTGTGTCCAAACGAGAAGCCTTTCGGGGCTTCTTTTTTATGTACGAAAAAAAGGAGCCCACTACGGCTCCTGAAAAACTACCACTCCTCTCTCATTCCATGAGGTCTGAATGACCAGATCTGCATACCGGTCACTTTGAAATCAAGGACATCCGAAAACAATACCAGAACTGCGTTCTGGTAAATCCTTGCTGGAACCGGGTTCTCATCGTTCCCAAAATACTCGAAGAACGATTCCACTGCATCAGCATCCAGCCAAATGGCAACATCCAATTCTTCCGGGAATTCGGAAGTATAGATTTCTTTCTTTTTCAGCCAGGCCCAGATCTCTTTGATCTTTTCTTCATCGTCTTCGTTTAAAGAGTATTTCTTTTCCGGACGATTTTTCGCGTGGATTACCATGCTGCATTCCTTCTCCAGCCATTGGAATCCTTTTTCTGTCAGATAATAGGTAACTGACTGTTTTCCACGGTCTGATTCTGCCAGTCCTTCAGATTCCATTTTGTCAAAATACTCATCCCCCAGTCTGTTTGAAACAGAATAATTTCGGTAGGAAATGAAATGCTTTTCTCCATACTTGTAAAAGGGCTGTTTGTTGTCCATACCGATCGCATGGCAGGCTCTTCTTACCATTTCATTATTCATTTCCATCCCCCTCGTTGTTCTGTTCTTCATCAAGAATTCCCGATACATCCCCTGATACCAGAAGATATAATTCTTCCTCAAATACACTTACGGGTTCATATCCGATATCCATCAGTAACGGACTTCCTGTCAGTTTTTCTGAAATCAGATCAAGAAATCCCTCAAGATCATTCTCGATCATATCAGAGAGTTCTACTTTGACAATTCCGCGGATGTAATTATTGTCATCCTTATATCTGCATACGGCTTCTTTCGTTAATGGGGCAATTGGATAACTTACTCCTTTGTAGCAATATAACTGTTCTGAAAATTTTTCTTTAAATTCTGAAATCATTTTTTCCAATCCATATTCCAATTCAGCATCATTTGCTCTTATTGGAATGCTTTCTGTTTTGGTTATCTCTTCCCCGGTGGACCGTATTCCTATACAGGATATAACATATTTCCATTCACTGTTATCCTCTGTCACAGACAGTCTCAGTATTCCTCCTGGGATTCCGGCTCGATATGTACAATAATATTCCTTATTGAATGTAACCGGCATCTCTCCTGTTCCGTCCCATCTTTCATAGTTCGCTCTTAAAAGAAAGTTGTATCCAACTTTATGCAAATAGGAATCGGATGTTCCTGCATCATCCCAGAGTGCATCATGTTCCTTCTCAAATTGAAACAGATTCTCTAATGAACAATGCTCCTTCTTTAAGGCGTATTCTTCCATTTTTAATAAGAAGAACTCCTCTTCCTTATCGGTCAGCGGCCAGTCAATTACTTTTGATGTTTCTTCGCTGTCAATTTCATACACCGCCGTTACTCTTCCATTAGAATGCCAGTAAGTGTAAAAATTGATCCAGGTTTCATCATCAGAACCTGTATCTGTTCCAAAATAACGGTCGACATTAATCCATAGTTCCCAGTCTGCTTCTATGATTTCTTTTTCCAGATCCACACACAGTTCGTCTGTATATTTGATATTCTCGCTTATAATGTCAATCTGACGTTTTCCTCCAAGGAAGAATTTTGCAAAATCTGCTTCGCCGTATCTTGTCCAGTCTTCCTCTCCTGACCGTACCCAGATAGTTGGGTAGAGAGCTCGGTTAAGATTAATAGAATAATCAGATTTACGTAACAGGGACTTGTATGTTGTCCACAGCTCTTTTGCGGAGTCATAGAATAATTCCTTATCCAGATTTCCTTTCTCTGCACCTGTTTTCTTGTAAAGTCTTAATTTGAATTCGTTGTTCATTTTTTCTTCCTCCGTATTTTAGATTTTCTTTTTATTGATGTTTTAATTTACTTTTCCATTCTGCTGCGGATGGATTTGAGAAGGCTCTCTTTCGCTTTCTTAGTTCAAGATACAGTAGTTATTTCTTCTCATGGATTTTATAGTAGTTTACGTGATATTTTTTTTATTCTCCTTTCTTTTTTATTATGTTTAGAAAATGTAAAATGGGGTATAATTATGAAAACTGATATTTTAAAGAAATGTAGTTAGATAATTAAAGCATCATTATTTCAAGCGGAACCGGGTTCTGATTACTGTCCTGATTCCTTTTAATAAACCATGGTTTTTCATCCTTGTGGCATATGTGGTTATCATATTTCGAGTTTCTGAAAAAATTGCTACAATCGGAACCCGGTTCCGATTGTAGTATTTTGTCTTGCTCTAACCTGAATATATGTTTTGGTACAATCGTAACTGGGTTCTCATTTAATAGGATCTGTGTTTTCTTAAGAAATATTTCTTTAACGTTCTATTTAGAAATCAGAACCCGGTTCCGATTTAAAATAATCATACGCTATTACTCTTTTTCTCTTATACAATTCTCTATATCTTTTTCAAAAAATCAATATTTACACAATTGGAACCGGGTTCTGATTGCAGTATTCTGCCTTGCTCTGGCCTGAATGTATGTTCTGATGTGATCGGAACCAGGTTCCGATTTATCAAAATATCATAACATCAATTTAATAATTCAAATTAAGTCGAATAAACCGTCATGATATACTTGATTTATCGTAGGATCTCAAATTATTATCTTTCATTTTTTATATAGAAATAGAGTGAATATGTCAGAATCCGAAGACATAAAAGGAAATGAAAGTTCAAAATATTTTTTAGCAGATGCTTATGTCACCGCCATTTTTAATCGGAACCCGGTTCCGATTTAACATTTTTTTCGTGTGAAAACATGCCAAAATAAAAATTCATATAATAGAAATTGTCAATATTATTGAATTTTAAAATTGTATGTGTCATAATAACAAATGATCAAAAGGACACGGAAAGGAGAAAATTATGGCAAAAGTAATTGCTGTATACAATAGAAAAGGCGGTGTCGGTAAGACGACCAGCCTGTTGAACTTAGGGGCAGAGTTTGCTCTTTTAGGGAAAAAAGTCCTCCTTGTAGACGGGGACTCACAGATGAACCTTACTCAATATTTTTTCTCTGACGAACTTGATATAGAGATTGGGATTGACCCAAGTGAGTGTATTTTGAGCCAGGGCCGAACAAAACCAGGTGTAGAAAATCTATACACCGTCCTTGAAGATAAAATACCTATTTTTAATGCCATCCGAACAATCGAACGATCCACGAAAAGAAAGTTCGGGAACAGATTTAAAACCGTAAGCTGTAAATTTGATGTATTACTTGGCAGCCGGGAAATGGATTGTTATGAAATAAATGACATTGAGAGCGTAAAAAAACTGTTAAGCCAAGCTGAGGATGAATATGATTATATCTTTATCGATTTTCCTCCGCAGAACAGTCTTGTGACAATGATGTATCTGGTGGCATCTGATTATCTGATTGCCCCTCTCCACCTTGGAAAGGAATCCAGTCTTTTTGCATACAACGATATCATTGACTGCTGTGAAGAGGCAATTAATAATTTTGATAATAAGAACCTGGTTCGTCTTGGTGCTTTTTATACACAGACACAGCTCTACAAAGGATATCAGAAAGAAAAGTATACCGAAAGTATGACAGAAGAAATGCGACAGGCAATGCGTTTCTTTAAAACAACAATCAAATATGATTATGCAACAACAACAGCTGCGGAGGCATATAAAGAACCGGTCTGCATCAGTGCAGGACGAAGTGAAATTGCTAAAAATTATAAGGACCTTGCAAAAGAGATCTTACAGAGGATAAAGGAGGTTGAACAGCATGGCTAGATACGCAAAACAAAACCTGCGCAGAAATTCCACAATGGCCATGGTTGCACAAAGGTCTGAAAAATATTCCTCAGACATCACGCAGGATATGAATACGGATGAACTTCCGGAATCCCAGAAAGTCAAGCTACGCTTCTTAAGGGATCAAGACCTGGTGGATGATCCTGACAATATCACTGTATACGGCAGTGAATACCAAATAGATAATCTGGCGGAAGTAATGAAAGAATACGGTTTCCAGGGTGTTATTCTTGCATATCCGATTGAAGGAGGAAAATACCGTATTGAATCCGGTCACAGAAGAAGACTTGCAGCAAGAAAAGCAGGAATAGAAACAATACCTGTTTTGGAAACCGTACCTCCCAAAACAGAGTATGAAAGAAAGAGACGTCTCTTTGGGGCGAACCTGTTAGAAAGGGATAAAAATCCCATCATTACGGCAAGGGTCGCAGATAATCTGTATTATACATTCAGAGATGAATATGAATATAAAAAAGAAAACGACCTGCTTGATAAAGATGAAGATGGAAATTTAATTGAATCTGGAGACATTATTAAGAAAGTCAGTGCGTTCATGGGTCTGGATGTAAGAACGATAACAAAATATCGTACTCTTCTTAAATTAATTCCAAAACTGCAGGAAATGGCCGCTTCCAAAGAATATTCCTGGACTGCACTCACAGATGCTGTAACTCTTTCTGATCAAAAGCAGGAAGAGCTTGTATGTGATATTCAGAATGAACCGGAATCGGTTACAAAAGCATGGATCATCAAAAAATGCAGGGAATTAAAGCAGGAAGAGATAAAAATAGACCAGGAAAATAACAAGGGCCAAGCAGTTACACAGGCAAACGCTCCAAAGTCTAAAGCAGCTGGTTATATCAAGCCAAAGGTTGCCACAAAAAAGATCAAAAAATACTCTTCTGAATTAACAGAGGTATTAAAAGATGAATATGTGATTCCAGAGAAGGATCTGGAACAAACGATCAACGAGCTGGAAGATCTGAGTAAGATCATTTCTGAAAAGATAGAAGTATTAATGAACCGCTTTGCAAATTAAATAGGAACCGGGTTCTGATCGAAAGAGATAATGCAGTGCATTATCTCTTTTTTTATTTTGTCTATAATAATTTCATTTTATGTTGCAAACAACAACGAAAGGAGAAAATTATGAACAGAAATGAAATTATTGCAAGACTTATGGAGAACGACAGTACGGTACTGTCGTTTCCAGACAGAGGACCATGGGGAGATCAAAAATACAGGGGGAACTGCTCTGGCTGGTATCAGGCATTCTTGATCTGGAAGTATAAGGTCAAAAAATTTGCAGAATTATTTGCCGGATCAGGGACAGGTTTTGATGTAGCCAAAGATATGAAAATTGATTATGTTGGAGCGGACTTAAATCCTACGCCGGTACGTCCCGGGATCTTATGCGTAAACGCAGTGACAGATGAAGTTCCGATACAGTTTACAGATGCCGACTTTTTATTTATGCATCCGCCATATGGAGCTGAGATCAGGATCCCCTATGCCGGTTCTATGTATCCGGACCCAAGTGGTGAATTATCAAAATGTGACCTGGGGCAGATGCCATGGGAAACATTTATGAAAACCCTAAACGGTATCGTTATGAAATATTTCGCCTCTTTACAGAGTGGGGCACGAATGGGAATCTTAATGGGGGATGTACGCAGAAACGGGTTGCATTCCATGTTAACAGACATCGTAAAACCAGGCGGACTGGAACAGGTGCTCATTAAAATGCAGCACAATACATGTTCTGGAGGTCGAAGTTATTCTTCCAAATACTTTGTTCCGATCGTACATGAGTATATTCTCGTACTCAAAAAGCTTGCTCCTTATATCCTCGATTTTCAGATTCCACTCAAAAAGAAACTGGATATCAGGGACAGCAGATCCGCAACCTGGCGGGATGTTGTTTTTGCGGTACTCAAAAAGCTTGGAAGAGCATCATCCCTTTCAAATATCTACAGAGAAGTGGAAGGGTATGCGAAGGCTCTTTCCAATCCACACTGGAAGGATAAAGTCAGACAGGTACTCCAGATGTATCCGGATTTTGTATCCGAAAGCCGCGGTATCTGGAGTCTTGCTGCATGAACCGACAGATAAAAAAGTGAATTCGAATTCACTTTTTTATCGGAACCCGGTTCTGATTGTAACAATTTCATCAATTAAAAAAGATCCTCCGATTGATAAATTCGGAAGATCTTTTTTTATTCTATGGAAAAATCATTATTCTAATTTTTTTTTGATCTCAGTAATATAATCATTAAGGTTATCCTGCATCTCAATCAGGATGGATAAACAATCCTCAAGACGATTCGCCTTAATGATCGAATCATCTTCAAAAGCAGATTTCAGAAAATCATAGCTTTTTTCTATCCTTTTATATCCGTCTTTATGACGGAATTTAGTTTTTTCTTTAACTTCAGGATGATCTGGTTTTTCTTCCCTGTATACAGAATACACGTAATCCTTTTTTATACATTTCGCTTTATCGATCTCGTCTTTGATCCAATTACCCGAAACAGCAGATTGAATACTGCCCTGCATCGTAATCTTTCTGTACAGCATATTTTGCTGGAAATCATTAAGCTGACTTGCCTGGCTTAAAATCGCCCATGAATAATTTCCACTCTCTGCTAAGGACTGCATTTTCGGATTTAACTTAAAGACAGGAACTTCTGTTATATCTGCAAGCATAGCTGCGTCATATCTACGATGCCCGGATTCGATCCGGTATTTTTCTCCTTCGATCGGGTATGCTACAAGATCTCCAAAGAAACCTATATTCTTCATTGATTCAGCAAGATTGCTTACATCTGTATCCAGATATGCCTCTTCATTTAAAGGATCTTTTTCCAGACAGGTAAGCGGTAATATTTTAATTTTAAAATCTTTGTATTCCTTGAACTACCCCAACCGACTGACGTCTGATGGGGATTCTGTGGGCCGAAGCCCACAAAATACTGATTCAGCCCAGCTTACAGTTATCCGATATGTTCCCCGAAACCCGAAGGAAAGGGCAGCATACCGGACGGGTGCTCCGGATATCCCGTCCATCCAGGTACCTGCCGCCCCATACAATTGGAACGTACAGAATCCCTGGTAAGATACCCGGAGAGGTTGACAGTTACAAAAACCATAAGAAATGGTTACAATCTATGTAAAAGAAACATTGTCTTAAGTTACAGGTGATCAGCAGTAACGGACCGTCCAGCCCTTCATCTCCCTTGCGATGGCACCCAGGGATTTCGGTTTTTTCAGCTTCCCGGTCTTTGTCCGTTCCTCTTTATGGGCATAGGGGATCTTACGGTAGAAGCTGTGGGTATATACACAGCTGAATTTCTTTGTGATCTCTCTCCAGGCGGTCATAAGACCTGGCATGTCCTTTCCTTGTAGCATCCTCTCGCGGATGGAAGGGGAAAGCCTTTCCGTCATCTCCTTATCCGGGAGAAGCAGTTCCAGAAGCCCCATGCCTTTCAGACCGATGGCATAGGAGGCTGCGGCGTGGATGGAGATACCCATCTTCCGCATGAACAGGAATTTCCCCATCTGGCTTGTATACGCAGGGTCGATCTTTATGAGGCCGAAGCTCCTTTCGTAAGCCTGGTTCTCCAGGCAGGAAGTCATCTTGCGGTAGGCAAAAACGGATGCATGGCGGTTGCCCTTTGCATTTCCGTAGCGCATACCGCCCCTGGAGATGACCGTGTCGATATCCTCCATGATGAGCGGTTTCTTTCTGTCTGCACAGAACTTTCCGACTTTGGATATGACACGCCCGATCTCATCCGAGATCTGCCCGGAGGTCTTGTTCTCCGGATCGAACTTCAGGATCTCGCCGGAAATATACCTTCCGTCCTTATCGATGTCCGTCAGTGCCACGTGGTCATAGTTCAGGTCGATGGATACACAGCCGTCCTCCAGGGACTCATTGCAATGGTGGTTCTCCAAGAGGAGGGTGACGGAAGGGATCAGGTACAGCCTGCCATCCGGGTCACGCTTTAACTGGATGCTGTAGCATACCGGTTTCCGGCTGACGGGTGCCGTAAAAAGAGCCTCCAGCCATTCTTCCTCCAGCTGTGCCGGGTGGAAACCGTAAAGGACTGCTTCCGTACCGTCCATACACCGGATGACCAGGGCGTCTTTGTCCCCTTTCAGGTATTTCTTTTCCTTCAGGTCTTTGACAGAGGCCCTTCTTACCAGGAAGTTGCAGTCCCTTGAGGTATGGCGCACCGGAAGGCTGATGGAGGCATGCCGTTTATCATTGAGTTCCTGTTTCCATTCCTCCCGATCCACAGCGGGGTTCCCTTCCTTATCTACGGCATCTTTCCGGGAATACAGTTTCTTTGTCCCGAACAGGATGCGTTTCGGAGGGAATCTCTTCAGGTCCTCCAGTTTCTTGCCGGCACGTTCCCGGGAGGAGATGAGCATCTTCAGGCGGTGCTTCAGGTCACGGATATTCTGTTCGACCATCCGTTCAAAGGACCCCGTGTCCATTGTCTTTTTTCCGGAAAGATGTACCGTCCCATTGTCTATTGCAAGCTGGCAACCGGTATAAGGCGTCTTCCATTTTTTGGTGGTACGGTAAAGGTCCAGGGACTTTTTGACAGCCTGTTTCCTCTCAAGCTGTTCCTTTACGGAGCCGATCTTTGTGTCACGTGCTTTTAGATCCTCCTCTTTGGAACGGATATATATCTTGTTCAGCTCGTTCTGGGATGAGAGTGCCCCGGAAGCAGCGGAGTAAATGGCACAGGCATAATAAGCATTGATCCCGAAGGTATCCGTGCACCATTGGGAATAAGTCATATCTGAAAAGACACCGGTATTATCGTATCTCAGGTCATACAGATGGTTATACATCTGGATCTTTATGTCATTAAATCTCCGGATCGTATCGACCAGGGAGTCTGCATTGTAGATCTTATCTTCGTCGAGATAATAACGCCTGTCTGCATTTACTGTCCTTATGATATCCATCTGTATCCCCCGCTTTCCTTAATCGGTCATATTAAAAACGTTTCTGTTATATGTTAATATCATTATAACACAAACATGTGTTTGCGACAAGGCTTATCAGGAAAAATTTCAGGAGGGATCTTATGTCAGAAAAGAAAACTGTTTATAGTAGGAGGGCACACTCTGTATGCCGTCTTACATACCATGCCGTTTTTGTAGTCAAATACAGGAGGAAGGTCATCAGTCCCGGGATCATGGACTTTTTTAAGGTTCATACGAAATATCTGATAGAGGAGCGTTTCAGGGGAAATCTGATAGAGTTCAACGGGGAGGCGGACCATGTCCATATCCTGTTTGAGCTGCCTCCCTCCGCAGCACCCTCCATGGTCATATGCAGTCTGAAGACACAGCTTTCCAAGGAAGCAAGAAAGCGGTATCCAGAGCAGATCCGCGGGAAATTATGGAAAGACTCTTTCTGGAGTGACAGTTATTTTCCGGCAACGACTGGAGGGGCTGATATTGAAACCCTGGAAAAATATATCCAGACACAGGGGACCAAAAAACCACGCAGTCTGAAATCTGACCATCGGAAATGAGCAGGACAGTGAAATGGGAACGCATTCATCCCCACCCGACTAACGTCGGATGGGGTTTTCTGCTATATATCAGATAAAATTCAATTATAAATAAGAGTAAACTGTTAAAATAATGTCTGGATCGTATCAAATTATTATCAAAAAAAAGACTCATTTCAATCGGAACCGGGTTCCGATTGAGAAGAGTCTTTTTTTTATTCAGGAATATAACCATTTTCTACCATTTGCAGATAATTCTCGTATAATCGGTATTCCTCATCAGGAAGGATTTCCTTCATATACGCCCTGTCCTCAAATACTGTCTGACAGAATTTTCTGTAAGACAAATTCTTAGGATATTTTATGGAGTTATCATCCTGAATATAGGAACTGAAGCAAAGGTTCCGTATCATTTCGCTGTCATATTCGAATGGCTCATTGTACTCTGGTTCTTCCTTGTACATTTTTGTATACACAACAGCTCTAAGATGATTTTCCTTCTGCTCGATAAGAGCAAGTGGCATGATGTCACCATCAGCTCTGGTAAAATCAACGGAAATCCCAGGATAATCTGGGTCATTAATCTCTGAGGCCTCCAGAAAACCTCCGCGGACTGCCACCTTGCAGCATTCCTCCCTGATCAGCCAGTGGTAGCATTCAGCTCCTGCATGAATAAACGCTGCTTTGTCTGAGAGTTCGGAAGCGGATACAGATTTCATTTTTGTGATCTCCTGAAAATCCTTTCTCATTTTTTCCTGAAGAAACGACAGACTAAGGCTTTCCTCTACGGAAATACCTCCAAATGAAGTAGATTTAATTAACTGATACATAATTTTCTCCTTTCGTTTTTTATTTGTGTCAATATGAAGGTTCATGCGATATAATAAAAACAGTGGGATTTTTCGCACCATTAAAAAGAAATCAAAAAATTAATTATGATAAAGAAAAAAAGGAGAAATAAGGAATGGCAGAATTAAAATTCGAAATCATTAAAAGTATCGGCGTACTTTCTGAGTCAAGCAATGGCTGGAAGAAAGAAGTTAACATCGTATCCTGGAATGGCGGAGATCCAAAATATGACATCCGCAGCTGGAACCAGGATCGTACAAAGATGGGAAAAGGCGTGACGCTTTCATCCACGGAGATTGAAAAATTGCGTGAACTTCTTGGATAAGAAATCGGAACCGGGTTCCAATTGAAAAAAAGACATGCATCTGCATGTCTTTTCGTTTTTGAACAATCAGGCAAACATCCGGCAGTGCGACTTTTCACACTCTCTGATGTACGCAATAGCTTCCTTTTTTGAACTCACATGAATCTGTTCCTGCCAGTAACCAAAGGAATCATTCCAGAACATCAAAAGATATTTTGGAGTAAATTCATTATGATACTTCGCATCATTCAAATGGAACTGCAATCCCTTATAAATAAAATCGCGGCTCTTCAATGCTCCCATATCCATTCCTCCTATCTGAAATCATCGATCACGAAAACATAATCCCCATCTCTTAATGCATCGCTAATAGAATAGATTTCATCCATTGTAAGAGAGAAGATGTCATGATCCTCAGCATCCGATTTTCCGTTTCTCTCATAACATTTAATATTTGAGAGAAAGTCAGCATATGGATTATCAGTCTTAGCTGACAGATATGCATCGTTGTATCCATCACAGCTTATAATGTTGCAATAGAGGCTGTTTGCATCAGAAAAGCAGTCTCTGTCGAGAAGGTTCTCCTCCGGATGTTTTGCCATTACATAATTATAATTCTCAGCATCTTCCATCCACCCGAGAAAATAGTATTCCCCGTTTTTGATGCGAATGGCAATTACAGAATCGCAATCCGGTTCACTTGAAATAAATACAGCATCACTTAATCTTATCATGATTCTTCCTCCTTTGTTTTAACAGCGTACAAATTCATAATCTTTGGTTTCCTCTCCGTCTGAAAAACGGACGTACAAGGTTTCATCGGCCTCTACTGTTTCGCAGTACCAGCCATTTCCCAGCATCTCAATAATTTCTCTTAATTCGTCCTCAGTAATACTATATTCCATAATTTTCTCCTTTTTCTTCAAATATATCCAATATGTATGTTAGAAAAGCATTCTCATTTCCCGGATAGTAAAATTCCGATAATCCCGGATCATCAGGTTTGCATTTACAACGAAATTTGGCAAAAAGTCTATCCAGATTGCTTTCCGGATTGACACATGGCTCCAACTCAATGTTTTTTATGATATAGAGATCAACATCACTTATGTCAAACTCAATATGCGAGACATAAAATGTGCGGCAGGTAAACATATCCATATCTGGTTTATCTAACAGCCAGCATTCCCCAGTCAGATCGGAATCTGGTACATATTCCAAAATATCTTCCATATACCGTATCCCTTTTGCTTTTTCTTCCGGGTAATGTACCAGAATACATTGATCCTCCGGTATTGTATAGACATATAATACCGGGCAGATTCCAAGTTTCAGCATACAGGAGATATTTCGTCCTCCTTCCGGAATGGCACTTAAAGCCTTCAACGCTGAGAATTGGCTGAACGAAATTCTGGATATATAGGAATTTTCTCCGCAGCATCTGGAAACAGGTATCCTGGGATAAAACTGTTTGACTGGAAATAAGCTCACATGATAGAGCATATCAATCCTCCTTAGTTATCCATAATCCATCAGGTTTTCTTGTCGGATATCCACGCAGCCTGCCACAGGCATTGCAGTATCCGGCAATTACTCCATCTACATCTCTGTAATGAAAGCAGTTAGAGCCACAAATGCAGCGGCTTCCCTTACTGATAAAAGTACATATACTTTTGTCTTCAGGATGGCATAATATCTTACTCATGTTATTCCTCCTAAGTTCCCGGCTGCTTTCAGGCAGCCGGGTTGTTATGTTTAAACAGCATAGATGCTCCAGCAACAGGTTCCGTCGCCGTTTAAGTACAACAGTGCAGATTCTTCTCCGAGATAAGACATATCTGCCCAGGTTTCATTCTGGTCTTCCGGATAATACTCTTCATAAGACTTGACCATCTTCTCATGAGCCTCTTTTCTTGTTTCGCATGTTTCTGCCTCGATGCTTTCGCCGTCAGAAAAAATAAGTACATATTTCATAATGTTTCCTCCTGTGTTTTAAATTTTTCTAAAAATTCCTCTTCCGTGATGACCGGCACACCAAGTTTTGCTGCTTTCACAGACTTGGCAGAAGTGGATGGTTCATTGGAAATCAGGTAATCTGTCTTTAAAGAAACAGAACCGGATACCTTTCCATTTCTGGATTCGATCTCTTCTTTCAACGCGTTTCTGTTCTTGAAGATGTGGACTGCTCCAGTAATCACAAAGGTCATCCCTTCCAAGGAAGCAGATATTTCTTTCTTCTGGATCAGATCATCTGAAATGGTGAGAAGATTTAGCAGTTTTTTGTATACTGCTTCATTCGTCTCAAACCAGTCCTGCATGGCCTTTGCCCGTACATCCCCGATCCCATCCATAGATAAAGTATCAAGGATATCAGCAGTACCAATAAGATTGGACAGGAGAGCAGTCTTGCTACATCCGGTTTTTTTGCCAAATTCTTTTTCCAGGATCTTTGCCACGTCATGTCCGCAGCCGGGGATCCCCAGACAGTAGAAGAACTGGCGGAAGGTCGTAGTTCTTGCTTTGGCGATAGCCTGCATTAATTTTCCTGCAGATTTTTCACCCCATCCATCAAATGAAGCAATTTCACCCTCGTATTGACTAAGACTGAAAAGATCACTCCTGTTTCTGATAAAACCATTGTCGATCAATTGTTCTAACTTAGAAGTGGACAGCCCCACTACGTTTAATCCGTCCCTGCAGACAAAACGCTCGAACATTCCGATATGTTTTGCCGCACAGTCAGGATTTGTACAGTAAAGAGATTCCGTAAGACCATCCGCCCCGATTCGCCGTTTCGTATCGTGTCCGCAGACCGGACATTTGGTCGGAACCGGGACCGGAGGGTTTTCACCTGCAGTCAGGTTTTCATCCAGCTGGGGAATGATCTTGTTTGCCTTGTAGACGGAAACAGTGTCGCCAATGCCGAGCTGTAAATCCTGCATGTATCTGAGATTGTGCAGGCTTGCCCGGGATACATCTGTCCCCTCAAGCTGTACCGTATCAAAGACGGCAACCGGGTTGATGAGTCCCGTCCTTGATGCAGACCATTCGACATTACGAAGAACGGTTTCTGCGGTCTCGTCCTGCCATTTAAAAGCGATGGCGTTTCGAGGAAACTTTCCCGTCATTCCAAGAGATTCCCCATATTCAAGGTCGTCCAATGCAAGTACCAGGCCATCTGAAGGATAAGGATTTTCTTCGATCTGCTGTTCAAACTGTGCGACTGCCTTGATGACATTTTCCGGGGAAACAATCCGGTATTCCACTGGATCAAACCCCCATTCTTTAAGGAGTCTTAAGGAAGCATCATAAGAACCGTTAAAATCCAGAGCGTTTACAAATGTAAATGCCTTAAAATGCACGTGTCTCTCTGCGCATTTTTTTGGATCAAACTGACGGATGCTGCCGCTTGCAAGATTTCTTGGATTCTGGTAAGTATCACCCTCAGGAAGGGACTTATTGATTTCCTCAAAATCCTGATAGCTGATCACAGCTTCTCCGCGGACAATGACTTTTCCTTTTTCCGGAATGGTCATTGGCATACCATGAATCACCGGGGCGTTGTGGGTAATGTCTTCCCCTACAACACCGTTTCCGCGGGTCACTGCACGGACAAGCTTTCCACCTAAATAGGTCACAACAACAGTCAGTCCGTCCATCTTCTAGGACAGGACTCCGGTTCTTCCATTTAACCAGGCAGCAAGTGCTTCCCTGTCCTTAGTCTTATCCAGAGAGAGGGCAGGGACCTCGTGGGTAACTTTTTTAAGGTGGGATACGACACGGTATCCGATATTCTTTGTCGGACTGTCAGGAAGAGAGTATCCCAGTTTGTGTTCAAGGGAAACCAGCTCATCATATTTAGCATCCCATTCCTTGTTGCTCATGATCTGTCTGTTTTCTGTGTAATAGATTCTGGAAGCTTCATTGAGTTCCTTTGTTAGAAGTTCTAATTTGTTCATTTGTTATTTCTCCTTTCGTTTTTCTAACAAAGAAAATATGGAGAATATATTGCTGGATGAAATATGTGGGAGGGAAGGAGAGTAGGAGAGTAATCTATACAGAGTTTTATATAATTAAACATAATTAAACATAATTGGTAAAAGAGATACATAAGAATCTTTGTAACAGCAAGTGTTTAGGTCAATTTTGAGGGGGAGATAAGGATATGTGTGTGGACGTAAAAAAGAAGGCCATGGATGAAAGACTTGCGGAAGTGGATATATTTTTTTTTATTGTGGAATTAATTTTCCCGAATGTGGATGAAAATATATTAAAAGTGAATGAATAATTTCTCTTGTGGAATAAATTATTATTTATGTGGATGAATTTTTTCCGGCAGTAAATAAAAAAACAGCTAATTATAGCAATCTTACAACTGATAGGAATCATTAATGGAGGATAAAGGGGTGGGAGAGTAGTGCAGAGATAAAAAAGCGCACAAAAATAAGACCTGCTACAGGGAAACAGACTGCAGATTTAGTGGAAATGTTTCATCTTTTAAAAGCGTTCGGGCTAATGCACCAAAATTATCGATCGTCTTTAATTTGGCAACGTAGTTTTTATGTATGTATCTTATTACTTTCTTGACCGCATCTATAGAATAAGTAGAAACCAATAGTCCAAGATCTTTAAAATCTTCCGCGGAGAGATCAAATGCCACGTACAATTTTTCTTTCTTAATCTTCGATGCTATGGAAGGCTCAATCTCCTGATCGGAAAGAAATTCTGCTTCAAAAGGCTTGTCTTCCAGTATCGCCTGATTGACTGTTTCAATGGAAGAGTCAATTTTTTGGATATACTCATAGATTTCGTTTTCCCCGGAGATCTGGGAGTTTTCATACTCCGTCCTTCCATGGAAGATTGTATTTAATGTAAATTTGATCTTATCATTATCAAATACAAGATCATATAGACGGGATGCTGCGGAAAGAGCCTTCTGGATCACGCCTTTTTTACAGTAATCAGGAAGAAAACGCTGCAGTGAAGAATAGGAGATTTCTTCTTCCGGATCTTTTTTTGTATCCAGATCGAGAGCAATACGTAAGAAAACTCTTAACTGGTTAATATCTGTGATCTGCATTATCTCATCCAGAAATTCCTTATTAAAAGTAGCATATCCGCGGCCGCCTTCCCTTGCAGTCTTGGCATAATCCTTGTATTCCATAAGCATCACGTCAAAGTGGTTCTTTTTAAAGCTTTCCAAAACATGGATGTAACCGAATTCCGCGAGAGTTATATTGGCATTACGAACAGACCTTGGAGAGCATCCAAGGTAAGCAGCAAGCTGTGTTGTATTATATCCGCGGACGATCCCCTGCGGATTCGGGGAACCGAAATGGTATACTAACAGTAGTTTTAACGGAATAGCCGTAAGCCTTTTCGCATAACCAAACATATTTTTTTCATTTATATATTTTACGTGTTCTTTATAGACAGTTTTATATTGCGCAAATGGGCAGCTGGCGCAGCATTGTTTCGCTTTTGTCTGAATCTGCGGAGGCATAAATTCGGCAAATTCTACATTTTTATAATTTGGACACGAAAAACAGCCGGATGCATAGCGATCCAGCTCAAGAGTTTTTGTGTAGTATATTTCTTTAAAGTTTTTTTGCAGACCGACGGCTTTGATCAGAGGAGATCTGCCGACTCTGGCATACGGTGTTATTTTCATATACCCCAGCTCCTGTTTTTATGAATCATTAAAAAACCTAAAAAACTGGCTTAAGGGTATTGCAAATAAACTTCTGTTAAGATATAATAATCCCAGAAGCCAGTCATAGGTATAATGATTGGTTATAAGGTCTTTCTTGGCGGTTGGACCTATCTATTCCCAATGTCTCCGGAGTCCCAATTCCGGAGACATTTTTTCTAACTCCCACTATACAATAATTGGGGGAGATTGTAAATCAAAAAAAAAGTCACAAAATAGTGGGTATTTTAACGCCTGCTATTTTTTTTGTCAAAATCTGCCCCTATTTTGGAGGCAGAAATGAAATTTTGTTAAAACCACAGTGTTTAACAGAAAAAAAACAAACGACACATTTGACAGGGTAAAATTTTTAAAGTGGGTAAATTTCGATTTTTAAAAGAATAAACGACACATTTGACAGGGTAAAGTTGGATCAGAGGGGTAAATCTTGATTTTTTTTAGAAACAAACGACACATTTGACGGGGTAAAATTTTTCAAAGTGGGTAAATTTATAATTTTAAAAAAAACAAACGACACATTTGACAGGGTAAAATTAATTATATTATGAAATTTGCCTGTTTTTAGAAACAAACGACACATTTAACGGGGTAAAATTAATGCAAAGTGGGTAAATTTATGATTCCTGAAAAAACAAACGACACATTTGACGGGGTAAAATTATCATGACAGGGAAAAATGATTTTTTACGAGAAAAACAAACGACACATTTGACGGGGTATTTTTTTAAAATGAAATAAACGACACATATAACAGGGTAAAATACAATGAAAATAAACAAAAGACACATTTGACGGGGTAAAATTGTCATAACAGGGTAAAATTATATTATTATCAGGGTAAATTTTAATTTTAAGGGAAAAATTGCTTTTATTTTGAAAAGAAAATCTTAAAAATAAACAAACGACACGTTTAACAGGGTATTTTTGAAAAAAGCCCATGGTTTTTAATCCATGGGCGGTATCTGTTATTGTAAGTTATTGTTATCTTCTAACTGGTGGGTTTCGGAATATCCGTAAGCTATTATTTCCGTTTTCGTGAGTTCTTTAAAACTGATCCTGACTGAAGTATTCCTGTGTACAAGTTCATAAGTTTCTACGACTACCCCTTCAGCTATCAGCGTGTCAAGGTGTTTTGTGAGTTCCTTAATAAACACAGAATTTGGTACTTTTATCAATTTCATATGCGTTCGGAAAAATTTGATGGTTAAGGTAGTTTCATTCATCCCTCTTGAATAACAGGCAAGTCGTTCCTGTTGGAGAAGCATCAGGATGGCTCTTGTTTGATATGAAGATATCCTTGTGTATGATTCAGCTTCGATCTGTATATAAGAATTAGTTATATAACTATTCTTCCACTCCGCACTTGGGGAGAATGTCAGTATGTTCTGTTCCCTGTCAATGTTTATGGAGTTAATGAAGCCGATACTTGACTGCGTTTTTATATCTCCTGTTTCCTTGTTATACTCTGTATAGGAGTATCCGAGATATTTCAGACGTTGGAGCCGGGACGCTATATCATCGTAAGTGGATTTCCTTGGTCTGGTTTCTCGGCGGCCGACCTTTTGGACGAAATCCCTGAAGTCACAGGAAATAAATGGCTCTCCAATATTTTCACCGCTTATCATGCTAAATAGCTGAGTAACAATAGCCTGATCCATAGTGTCTAGTTCGCGGACATTTACTCCAATGTTAAAATTATTTAATTTTTTAACCAACTGTTCCTCCGTCATTTCCATATCGACTGTAAAATCGGCTGGAAGAAGTGGAGTATATCTCATATCCATAACATTTGTTCCATCGTCTTCATCCTGATAGGTATACTTCGAAGATAATACAACTTCCTTATTAGGAGTGATTGAGGGTTTTGCTTCAATGTCCGCTGTACGATAGGAGGATAATGGTTTGGTTGTAAAATCTGATGGCACCTTCATGTTAAAACCTTCCAGAGAACCATTGAATTGATTCTGCAGAATCAGTAATGATTCACACGTAATGTCATACAGGAAGGCTCTGGCAACGGAATAGTCAGGTTTGTCTGGACAAAAGAAAAAGTCTGTCAGGTAGGCGGTTCGATTTTTTTTCCATTCGTCAATGATCTTTGCTGTTTCTGCCATACATTCTTCTATGTCTATATTTTTTTTCTCATATCTTTTCGCAATTTGTACTCCCTCTGCATAATGTCTCAATGACTCTGGGTTACCAGGGGTTATTTGGCCTTTTAATTCTTCCTGGATTGGTCTGTACCAGTTCTTTTTATAGTTCCTTTTTTTTGCAAGATAAGAGGAAATTGCCTGGTTTAATGGCTCCGCGGAAAGTGCGATGTATAGCCCGTAAGAGATTATATCTTCCAGTGATATTTCCGAAGCATCAGATAGTTCTGATATTTCACAAAGATATTTCTTTTTTAAAACGTCTTCCGGAGCTTTATCCTTAATCCGGAATTCATAGAGATCAACGAGTTCATCTGACAAATATTTCCGAATAAAGACAGCAGATGTTTTATACCGTAAATAAAGAGAGCTTTCTTCGTTTGTATCCAATTGTTATGCCGCCTTTCATTTTTCTTTCTATTATATAAGATAGAAAAAGTTTTCGCAAGCAGTTAGAGAGCCTGATTTTTCTAACCGTTAGAAAACAGATAAAAAATCTCAAGAATAATCAGATATTAGATAATTCGTATCATAAAACAAATGGCATAACAAGCTGTATCCTTTGGGCATAAGAAATAGACAGGCCCGTATATTTTATTACAGCTGAGGAGGAAAATACTATGGATAAAAGATTATTTAAAGAGATTAAAAGAACGGATGAGAAAAAAATAGAAGACATGCTGCTTCAGTATATTAAAACAGCGAGAAAATCTTTCAAGTGTGACATATGGCAGGAAAGCCTGGCAGATGAAAGAATCTTAACGGAAGATGCGAGATGTGGGGACTCCACAGCACAATATCTTCTGTCAATCTACTGGCTTTTAAAATCCGCGGATATATATTACCCACCGGCAGTGAAGTCCATAGGGATCCTATATGGGGAAATGTTAAAATTACCATCCGCGGAAAAAAGCTATACAAAACTCTGTCAGGATACGATAGCCTTTCTGAGAGAGAAAGGGATTGATACGGAAGTTGCTGAGGCGCTGGAAATAGAAGTGTGCGGATATATGTATGAGAGATAAAGATTTTCCGTATGAGAATCTGGCATATTATGGATAAGATATAATAAAGAAAAAAAGAAAGGAGGGCCTGTTTATTTCTTTTTTTGAACAATACACAATTAAGGAAGATCAGAAATGTTCTTCCTTTTTTGTTGGAAAAAAGTGAATTCGAATTCACTTTTTTAAATCAGAACAGGGTTCCGATTCGTTCAAAGAACCGGCAGGCTATACAATCAGAACCGGATTCCGATTGCAAAATATTACTTTTCCGCGGATGAATCATTTTCCTATTGGGATGTGCAGGATGCGTTTTTACAGGAACAGGAGAAAAAGGAGAGTCAATCGGAACCCGGTTCCGATTGAGAAATGTATTTTTGGAAAGATTCTACAGTTGCAGGAGGTTTTCTTCGCACCAAAAATCATATTACTGAAAAAGGTGTATCTTAAAACAAAAGGAAGGTGGTAGAAAATGATGAAAAACAAAGCGGTTACATATGTAGATGGAAGCTATAATAAGAAAGAAGATCTCTGCGGATGGGCTTTTAACAGTTTAAATGAAATCTAATTAAAAGCTGTCATTGCAAACATAAAGTGTTACAATGACAGCTTTTTTATAAATAACCATTTTCATTTTTTAACTTTTTTATCACATTAAGTCTAATAAATAAAAAAGTGAGGATCAATCATGAGAGATAAAGATTCCGGACTGATGACCATGAAGGAGGCCGGGGCTTTCCTTCACGTTTCTAATACGACGATCCGGAGATGGGTAAACGAGGGGAAACTCCCTGCCTGCAGGACAGAGTGCGGACACCGGCGTTTCCTTAAGGAAGATCTCCTTAAATGTGTAGGCGGACGCAGGTGCCGGACTGTAAAGAGGCTGACAGTCGGCTACTGCAGGGTATCCTCTTCTGGACAAAAAGAGGATCTGTTAAGACAGGAGCAGGTGGTCTCCAGATACTGTGAGCAGAACGGTACCGGTTCCGTATCATAAGGGATATTGGATCCGGCATCAATTACAGAAAAAAAGGCCTGACTGAGCTGATCGGGCTGGTATACAGCGGTGAAGCCGAACGGATCGTGGTCAATTATAAAGACAGGCTGGTAAGGTTTGGTTATGAGATGCTGGAAGAGATATGCAGGCTGAACGATGTGGAAGACCGGGATCATCAACTCCACCTCTGAGAATTCCGATGAGGAGGAGCTGGTAAAAGATGTCCTGTCCATCATCACCGTATTCTCATCAAGGCTGTATGGGAGAAGATCCCACAAGAACAAAGATATCATTAAAGAGAACAGGAGGCTGTTTCAGATTGAGGAAAGTAAGGAAGCGGGCAAAGAAGCCAAAGAAAAAACACATCTGTAAGCGCAGGGCTGTGGAAAAGTGCGTCCGCCTTGAGACCTGTCCCATCGGGGATGCCGGGTTTGCCATCCTGGAGAGGATGTTTGACTCCTATGCGCACTGTAAGCAGATGTTCCTGGACAGGCTTTCCGGGATCGGGAGCGTTCTTGATGTCCAGAACTTTATCTCCCTCCGGAACCGGATCCGCACCGAACAGAACAGGATCTCTGACCACGGGAAAGAGACGGGCAACAAGACCTACTGTGAGACCTACGGGTTCCAGGGAAGGTTCTGGGTGCAGGCGCTGAAGGATGCCTCCTCAACGGTCAAGTCCATGTGGAAGAACGTGGGGGCAGAATGCAGGGCGAAGCTGCGGGACAATGATGCACACAGGGACATGCCGAAACCGGAACGTGCTTACTGTAATTACGTGCTGGGTGCCCCGCAGGTCCTGTACTGTATCCTGAACCAGGTTCCTTATGAGGGAAAGATCTCAAAGAGATTTCGGGAGATCCTGGACGGGATCCGGGACGTGCCCCGGAAACGGATGGATTACCTACATTCCCTGCTCCGCCGGCTGGTGCGGGACAACCTGCCCCATCCACAGGTCGGGCAGGCCAGGTGCATGCTCCTGGATGAAGCCATGTATTCCATAAAAACAGAGGATGGCGCAGATTACCTGTACCTGATGACGGATAAACGTGGGAAACTGCTCAGGCTGAAGCTGCACGGACGTTTCTGTTACAACAGGAAGGGGGATATCCAGATCATCCTGGACAGGGAAAAACGGACGGTATCCATCCATAAGTGCATCCTTGCAAGACAGCGGGTGGTGGAAAAGGAACATCCGGCAGGCATCGACAAGGGTTATGCCACCCTCATTTCCTGCATGGATCCGGAAGGGAACAGCCCGGAATACGGGAAGAATTTCGGGAAGCTGATCTCCTCGGAGTCGGAGCGCATCAACCAGAGGAACACCAATAAGAATTATTTTTATAATAAAAGGAAGGATCTGCAGGAGCAGCTGGATAAGACGCGGGATCCAAAAGAGCGGGAACGCCTGGACAGCCTGATACAGAAGGTGGAAAGGGACCATCTGGGAAGGAAGAAGTATGACCGGCAGCACAAAAAGGCTGTGGCACATATGGAAGCAGCCATCAACCACCACATCCGTACCTGCATGGAGGAGATGAAGCCGTCGGAGGCAGTCCTGGAGGATCTGTCCTTTGTCTCTGACAAAAAGAGATCCCCCAGAAAGGACTTTAACCGGCGTATGGCCTCCTGGCAGAAGGGCTATCTGGATGAGCGTCTGGATTATCTCAGCAGGGTGTACGGGGCCGCGGTCACCCATGTAAACCCGGCTTACACCTCCCAGTACTGTAATCACTGCGGGGCAAAGCTGGGGGCCAGATACGGTTTTCACCATGAGTATGCCGACTGTGAAAACTGCGGAACGGTCAATGCCAACACCAATGCGGCCGGGAACATCCTGGACCGCAGGAACGATAAAAAGATCATGCTGTATACCCCGTACCGGAGGGTAAAGCGGATCTGCGACAGACGTGCGGAGCCGTTAAACGCGGCAGTGGACACCGCAGGACTCTGGTAACCCGTTAACAAAGCATCCCGCCTGTGAAGGGACAGGCAGTACGAAAAACGCGGCGCAGTACATGCCCGGCTTTCCGCCCTGCGGTGGGCCAGGTATCACGTCTGGGACGGGCTGCGCCCTGCCACCTGTAAACTGACTAACAAAACGGTGTATAGATACCGCAGGAAGCCCCGGGGCTGCTTTCACAGGGTTCCGGATACGTGGAATGTCAACCGCATGCATCGTCCTTCACTGTCTGAGAAAGAGGCAGCTTCTGTCCTGAGGAACAGTCCCTGCTGATTTTAAGGATACAAGGTTAATATAACAGATAAACTCTCCAAAGTTATACAGGATGAAAGGTTTGGATATTTTTTCTGAGCGGCTGCAAGAGGTTTATCCGCGGAGGATGCTTCCCGTAAGGCAAATGTGGATCTGGAAGTGTCGGCAAACTGCAAATAAGAAAGGACGTTCAGTTTTTCTGAACGTCCTTTCATTATTTAATCAGCTTGAAACCGGGGTAATATCTGAACATTGCTTTTCCCAGGATTTCATCAAACCTGACATAGGTGTTTTTCCAGAACCTGGAATCATAAGAGCAGTTCCGGTTATCTCCCATGACAAAATAGGAGTCCTCCGGGACTTTGTACGGACCAAAGCTGCCTTCTATTTTCTCCGCGGTAAAGCTGTCGTCTAAAGGTTTTTTGCTGCCGTCAATATAAACGTCCCCGTCTTTGATCTCCACTGTCTCTCCAGGTAGCCCGATGATCCTCTTTATATATAGTTCGGATTCATCATCCGGATATCTGAAAATGACGATATCGAACCGTTTTGGATCACGCAATTTTTTGCATATCTGCTTATCCCCTATCTGAAGATTGATCCCATAGGCAAGCCTGTTCCCAATCAGCCGGTCCCCGGTCATGATCGTTTTCTCCATTGATTCGGACGGGATAACTGCATTGATGATGATACAGGTTACCACAAACAATGCCAGTAGAAAAGCAATGAGCGTGTTTTTTACTGCGTAGAGTATTTTTTTTACAATAAGCTTATTCATAAAAGGCCTCCAATTATTTTATGGTTAATATGCTTAATTTTATTTTTGGGCTAAAAAATCATATTGCCATTATATTTCAAAACGAGAGGAGAATAAAAATGAAATTTAAAGAAATCGAAATTGGAAAAAGTGAGCAGATCCGTGCCCTGTTAACAGGGATTGAGGAGAGAGGTGCAAAAGCAGGAACCCGGTACCTGGTTTTAAGCTTCACAGACGGGGAGCAGACCGTAACGGCAAATTACTGGAACTGCACCAGGGAGGAGTTTACCGCAAAGGAAGGACAGGTACTTGATCTTCGGGTCGATGCCAAGCTCTATAAGGGCAGTACCTCATATACCGTCCAGTCTTATCTGCTGACAGATGAATCACCGGAGGCCTATGTGACATCCGCACCCATGGATCCTGTTGATATGTTCAACAAGATCCACAGTTTTGCGACAGGCCTTGGGGTATATGGCATGCTTGTCTGCACCCTGTTAGAGGAAAACCGCGAGAAGCTGCTTACATGGGCGGCCGGAAAATCTGTCCATCACAACATCCGCGGAGGGCTTTTGTATCACACTTATACTATGTTACAGTCTGCATCCCAGTTGTACAAGGTGTATAAAAATATCCTTCCGCTGGACAGGGACCTTCTGTTCGCCGGTGTAATCTTACATGATATTGGAAAGGTAAGAGAACTTTCCTGTTCAAGTATCATGAGCATTGATTATACTCCGGACGGAAATCTTCTGGGGCATTTGTTCATCGGTGCAGAAATGGTCGGAGAGTGTGCAAGGAAACTGGGCCTTCCGGAGGAAAAGACACTCCTTCTCCAGCATATGCTGCTTTCCCATCATGGAAAAAGGGAAATGGGTGCAGTCACACTGCCGGCAATCCCGGAAGCATCCATCCTGCATCACGTTGACTGCATGGATGCTGAGATGTACATGTTCCGGTCAGCAAGGGAAGAAACAAAACCGGGAGAAATGTCTGACCGGTTATTCGCCCTGGACTGCCGGGTGTACAATCCAAAAAATTGAATTCGAATTCACTTTTTTATGCCTCCGCAAGGGGGCATTTTTTTATGAAATGTAAAAATCTTCAGTTTATAGAAGTAAAAAAAACGATAGGAGAGATCCAGAATAAGGAGGAAAAATCTATGAAGATTAAAGACATCTATGTGATCAAGAAAGACGGAACAAAACAGTCCTTTGACGGTGAGAAGATCGTCAGAGCCATCAATGCATCTGCAAAAAGGATCGGAGAAACCCTTTCCGCGGAAGATGAAGAAAGAACCGTGGAGCTGGTTCTGAAAAATATCCATGAAGCAGAGGTACCGATCCTTACCATGCACTCCCTTGTGGAGGAAGCCTTAGATGAGGTCAATCCGAAGGTTGCAAAATGCTACCGGGACTACAGAAATTACAAAACAGATATGGCCCGGATGTTAGCAGAAGTAAACGGGGAGGCTGACAAGGTGCTGTTTGGTGTCGACCGGAGCAATGCCAACTCCGACGGCAACCTGGTATCCACCAAAAGGGCATTGATCTTTGGTGCTTACGAAAAGACCATGTACCGGGAGTTCTTTCTTAATAAAGAGGAACGCCAGGCAGACAAGGACGGTTATATCTACGTGCATGACAAAAGTGCCCGTATGATCACCATGAACTGCTGTCTGTTTGACATGGAACATGTCTTAAAAGGCGGCTTTAAGATGGGCGGTATCCATTACAATGAACCGTCTTCCCTTGATACGGCGTTTGATGTCATCGGAGACATTATCCTTAATACCGCTGCACAGCAGTATGGCGGCTTTACCGTTCCCGAGATCGATAAAGTTTTGGGATACTATGCGGAGAAGAGTTACAAAAGATATACGGACGAGTATATCAAAGAAATGCAGGCTGTCCTCTCTGTGATCGTGCTTCCGGCAAAAACAGTGGAGCGGGCTCATGATTTCGTCATGAAGAGGATCGAGCGTGAATTTCGTCAGGGCTGGCAGGGAATCGAGTATAAGTTAAACACTGTTGGTTCTTCCCGTGGAGATTATCCGTTCGTGACCGTAACCTTCGGGCTTGGTGTCAGTCGTTTTGAGCGGATGTGCAGCCATGTAATGATGAAGGTCCATGAGGAAGGGCAGGGAGAAGAAGGCTTTAAGATCCCGGTACTGTTCCCGAAATACGTTTTCCTTTATGACAAAAACCTACACTGTAAAGGCGGCGTTAATCATGACATCTATGAAGATGCATTAAGCTGCTCCTCAAAGACTATGTATCCAGACTGGTTAAGCCTTACAGGAGAAGGATATGTCCCGGGTATTTACAAAAAATACGGACGTGTAATCTCCCCAATGGGCTGCAGGGCATTCTTAAGCCCGTGGTATGAAAGGGGAGGTATGAATCCTGCAGATGAAAACGATAAGCCTGTATTTGTAGGCCGTTTTAACGGAGGTGCCATATCCCTTCATCTTCCTATGATACTTGCCAAAGCAAGAGAGGAAAAAAGAGATTTTTATGAGGTGCTGGATTATTATCTTCAGATGATCCGCGGCATACATATCAACACCTATGAATACCTGGCAAAGATGAAAGCGTCCACAAACCCGCTTGCATACTGCGAGGGCGGTTTCTACGGCGGACACCTGAAGCCTGAAGATGAAATCCGTCCGCTTTTGGCGGCAACAACCTTTTCCTTTGGAATCACTGCCTTAAATGAACTCCAGGAGCTGTATAATGGAAAATCTATTGCAGAAGACTCTGATTTCGCTTATGAAGTCATGGTTTATATCAACAGGAAGATTGCGGAGTTTAAGGAAGAGGATCATATCCTCTATGCCATTTATGGAACACCTGCGGAGAGTCTGTGCGGACTCCAGGTGAAACAGTTCCGAGCAAAATACGGGGTAGTCAAAGGGGTTTCCGACCGTGCGTATGTAAGCAACAGTTTCCACTGTCATGTGACGGAGGATATCTCTCCGGTACAGAAACAGGATAAGGAAAAACGCTTCTGGAACCTTTTCAACGGAGGCAAGATCCAGTATGTCCGTTATCCGCTCGACTACAATAAGGAAGCGATAAGATCTCTTGTAAACCGGGCAATGGAAATAGGGTTTTATGAAGGCGTCAACCTTGACCTGTGTTACTGTAATAGCTGCGGATATTCTGCAGTTGAAATGAACGGAACCTGTCCGAAATGTGGTTCCCATGAGATTACCCAGGTAGACCGTATGAACGGATACCTTGGCATTACGAGAAATGCAGATGGTTCCTCCCGTTACAACGATGCAAAACTGGCGGAGATCGCTGAACGAAGATCGATGTGACTGGTTTTAAGAGGCTCGATGGAGCCTCTTTTTTTCGTGTGGGGAGCGGACTTTCCGGTTTTATCATATTATGGTGGAAAATTCAAAAAGGGAGGTTTTTTTATGACAGACTTAGATGTTCAAGTGTACAAAGAGCTTTTGAATGCAGAATACGAAAAGTTAAAAAAAGCATCCATCCGGTCACCGGATGTGCGGCTGTCCGCAAAACAGGATGGGATTTTGACTGCGATCCAGCTTTTAGAGCAGGCTGAGAAACGAAAACGCGGAAGGGCTTCCGCCATACGGAGAAAACTGATCGATGCAGGGATGTTTACGGAGGATGGAAAGCCGGCAGCGAAGGTCACAATGCAGGTTCCGGACTGGCTGGGGGATTTTGATCCGGAAGCAGGGAGGCTTGTATGAACCGGGTACAGAAAGCGGCAGTCATAATCATCACCCTGTTACTGGTAGTACTGGGGACAGCCTATGGTGCCGGATATTTTTATTTTGGTTCCCATTTTCTGCCGGGTACAGAGTTAAATGAGTTTGATGTTTCATTCAAGACCGCCGTAGAGGTACAGGACCTGCTCGACCAGAAAGTAAAATCCTATGCGATTGCCGTAGAAGAGAGAAACGGCGGAAGGGAAAAGATCGATGCCAGATCCATCGGAATGAAATATAAATCAGGTGGAACGGTGCAGAAACTCCTTTCCGGACAGGACAGACTTTTATGGTTCATTCCAGAAAGTTCCTTTGAAAAGACCGACCTGGGGTTTGTCCTGGATGAAAAGCTTCTGGAAGAACAGATCTCCGGTCTGGACTGTATGCAGAATATGTCTGCCCCGACAGATGCAAGGATTCTGTATAAAGAAGGGGAAGGGTTTATCCTGATCCCGGAAAAGGAAGGTTCCAAGGTGGATATCGAACAGGCATCTGAGCTGATCGACACTGCCATCCGCAGAGGAGAAAGCTCCGTCGATATTTCCGGCTGCTATGAGGAGCCAAAGATAAGACAGGCAGATCTGGAGAAGAAATATGAGACATTGAAAAAATTTCAGGATGTCATCATCACCTATGATTTCGGCGACAGGACGGAAACCCTGGATATCGGAAAGATCCGGGATCTTATTGTGGATGATGAGCTGAACAGGGAAAAGGTTTCTGCATATGTGGAAGAACTGGCTGCAAAGTATGACACCAAAGGGACAGAAAGGAATTTTGTCACTTATGATGACAGAAAGATCAAAGTTTCCGGAGGAAATTACGGATGGAAGATCGACCAGGAAAAAGAAACGGACGGTCTTATGAATGCCATTTTAAGCGGACAGACGGATGTACGCACCCCTGTCTATGAGCAGGAAGCAAAAGAAAGGGATTCCAATGACATCGGATATACCTATATCGAGGTGGATAAGGAAAACAGCCAGTTTATCCTTTACGTTGATGGGAACCCTGTCATCCAGACAACCGGTATATCCGGCTCCATTGAGAACGGAGTGTATTCCCTGAAAAAACCGGTGAGTGAAGAGGACGGAAAAAGCTGGTGCCTGCCATTTGGTTCGGGACAGTGTATCTACGGGGCTGACATGGATATTTCTGATGAGACATCAGACCTCGATACGGCAGAGGAAACGGACAGTTTGGATGACCTGCAGATCGATGATCTGGAAGAGCTCTTGTCTGATCCAGCCCCTGTCCCTGAGGAGGACGGATGTTTTGCAATACCGGAAGACTCCGCCCGGGATGCTTTTTCCCAGTGTAAAAAAGGAATGCCGGTAATCATTTACTAAAAGGAGATTTTCATGAAAACAAGAAAAAAAGGATTTTTTAACCCATTAAAAGTAAAGGAACTGAGGAGAAAGATGCTCCTCATCATAGGCGTGATGTTTATCATCCGCCTGTTGAACCAGATCCCCACACCGGGAGTCAACCATGATTATTTAAAACAGATACTTGGCGGCAGCGGGGCAATGGGATTTATGGATTTGATGACAGGCGGAAGCTTAAGCAGCCTGTCCATCCTGGCGTTAAATATTTCACCGTATATCACTGCTTCCATCGTGATCGAGCTGTTAAGTATCGTGTTCAAGCAGCTGGATGAAATGAAGCGGGATGGAAAGCACGGACAGGAAGAACTGAAAAAGATCACACTGTATTCTGCGATCGGATTATCCTTCATACAGGCGCTTGCCATGTCTGTCGGTTTTGGACGAAAAGGAATGCTGACACATTTTACCTGGTACTGGGTACTGATCATCACGCTTATCTGGACAGCTTCCGCAGGTGTACTGGCTTTTGTGGGAAATTATATGACGGAAAAGAAGCTCTGCAACGGGGTATCCCTTATCCTTGCATGCAATATCTTATCCGGTGTACTGGATGACTTATTCTCCTTATGGGAGACTGCCTTTACCGGTCATAAAACAGCGCAGGGTATCCTTTATATTTCCCTGCTTGTGGTATTTATTTTCCTCATGACATTCTTCGTGGTTTATTTACAGACCGGAAAGAGGGAGATCCCGGTAACAAATGCCAGAAAGTTTAATGGAAGGGTAAATCCGGCAGCCATGAAGTCCACGCTTCCGATCCCGGTAAACCCGAGCAATGTCATACCGGTCATCTTTGCCTCCTGTATCTTCTCCATTCCGTCCATGATCGCCATGGTCGTGACGCCGAAATCGGGAAGTGTCTGGGCGCATATCGTGAACCTGACCAATACATCTGACTGGTTTCGCCCGTCTGAGTTTTACTACACAGCGGGATGGATCGTGTATGTGGCCCTGATCCTGTTTTTTGAGGTATTCTACAACAACATTATCTTTAATGTTTTGGAGATCTCAGACAACATGAAAAAGGCAGGAAGCCAGATTCCGGGAATAAGACCGGGGGCAGATACTGCGGAGTATCTCAGAAAGAAAGTCAAACATACAACACTCCTTGGCGGGATCGGGATCTCTATCGTGGCAACAGTACCGATGGTCTTATCCGGAGTATTCCATATCTCCAACATCTCGCTTATGGGAACATCATTAGTCATTATCGTCGGAGTTATCATTGAGAACGCAAGACAGATCGATGCAGACACAAGCGCATATAAATTTGAAGGGATCATCAGGTGAGAGAATTGAAAAATGAACTGAATGAATTTAAGACAAATTTTAAGAAAGTCATATGGCCAAAACCGCTGAAGGGATTAAAGACGACCGGAATGGTGCTTTTGGTATCCGTTGCGGCAGGTTCCCTGATCTCGTTTTCAGACTTTTTGGGAAAATGTGGAGTGAGCCTGTTTATCAAATAAGAAAAAGAGGAGCGTAAGCTTCTCTTTTTTCTCACATTATCCCCGACAACCCTGACGGGGATCCAAACTCCGGCGGGAGAAAGGAGATTATATGTCACAGCTGAAAATCAAAGAGAAGAAAAACCACTTTGCCTTTCTGGGAAACTTCATCACTATCCTGATTCTTGTGGTGGCGATCGGAGTATGTGCCTATGCAGGGGGGAACCTGTATAAGATATTCAGTGAATATAAGGCTGGAACGGATGAGTATGCAAAGATATCCGACATGGTAGTGACGGAAAAAAAGGCAGATGTGAAAGACGAAACATGGGTGGACAAAGAAACAAAGAAAAAGGTCTGGACTGCTCCCATAGAGGTCGACTGTAAAAAACTGGCGCAGATCAATCCGGATTTTGTCGGCTGGCTGTATGTGGAAGCACTTCCGGATATCAGCTACCCGATGGTGCATTACAAGGATAATGATTTCTATCTGCACCGGACTTTTGAGAAGCAGGATAATTTTGCAGGGACTATTTTTACTGACTGTCAGAACAAAAGGAACCTGGGAGACAGCAATACCATCATTTATGGACATAACATGAAAAATGGTTCCATGTTCGGACAGCTGAAACAGTTCAAGCAGCCGGAGACCATCCAGAAAAGCAAATACATCTGGATACTGACTCCGGATGAGGTATGCAAGTATGAGATCTTTTCCTGTTATACGGCAGAAGTGGGTTCCGATACGTATACCCTGATCAAAGGGCCCGGCAAGGGACTGGTCGAATATGCTGAAAAGATGCAGGCAAAGGACACCCTGGGGCTTACAAGACGGGAATTTGATGTAAAGGACAAGGTCATCACCTTAAGTACCTGTACGGGCAACGAAGCAACCAGATATGTGGTACAGGCAGTCAAAATCGAACCATGATTTTTCATTTCCTCCTGTTTTTTTTCACTTTCTTTGTAATTTGAAACGCGAAAGGAGAAAAAATTATGTTTGAAGAAATGAAAGAAGAACTCAGGGATATCTTAGATGTACCGGAAGGAGAAGCCTTGCTGCCGGAGCTTGCAAAAACCGTGGCTTGTTCAGCAGTCATTGGAGGAGGTTTTATGGCGATCTATGTATTGTTCGCCATCCTCCTTTGAGAGGCAGGACTTCTGCAAACATGCAGGACTTTTGTCCTGCTTTTTTTATTTTCCATTTTGATATTCATATTTCTTTTTGAAACTTATAATACGAAAGGAGAAAGGTCATCATGGATGAAAAAAGCAGAATTCAGGCAGCAACAATCTTACAGGGTATCGTTAAGGGGTATATGAACCCTGTAAGGCATATGTCCGCGGATGATGAAAACTATGAAAAGTGGATGCGGCTCGTGGAAAGGATGGATCAGGAATATGCAAAAGATCCGTTCTTTGAGCAGGTAATGGTATCCCTTACCGCGGAGGGTTATCTTCCGGGAGGAGAAGCAGGGCTTGGATATAAGCCGGCAAGGAATCTCCTTGACCAGTGGCAGATCGAGGATGTGATACAGGAATTTTACAACTCTATCCTGGAAAGAAAGGTAAACGGTATCCGTTATTCCCTAAAAGGTTTTTGGGATAAATATACCGGCTCCGGTGTGGTTTTTTCTGAAAACCTGATAAAAGCATACCGTCAGGCGTACTGCCAGGCGGCATGATGGCTTTGGCCAGTGTTTTTACACTGGCCTTTTCTTTTTTTTCTTTTTTTGTCATTTTAGCTTTGCGCATGACCAGCGCAGAGGATCCGCAATAAAAATATAAAAAAAAGGAGGGCAGGATAATGTCTGTTTGTGCGGATGCAAACAAAATCCTGCATAATGGTTATGAAGAAAAGATATGTAAATGCTCTTCTTCTCGGCATGAGTCTCTGTGTAGCCGCTCCCGGTACAGCAGTCAGTGCATCAGAAATACCGGCCCAGGAGAGTGCCGTAGAGGACACCAGCGACGCAGAACTCGAAGCAATCATGAGGGAGGCAGAAGCTGCGGCTGCAGGAGCGGACGGGACAGAGGAATCCGGTTCTGATGGATCAGCCACAGAAGAGACAAAGTATGCGGCAAAACTGACCGAAGTGGTAGAAACCCTGGAACAGAAGGTATCCGCCGGAGGCAGTGCCATGTCCAAAGAGGATGTTTCCATCTTAAAGAGCTTCTTTGAGAGTATTTCCCCGGAAGATAATTTTGCCACTGTTTCGGATTTCCTTTCCTTTGTACTGTCCTCTTACAGTGACCAGGGGATTGACGGGGATGACTCCCATGTGATCAAACCATCCTTGGATAAGGTAAAGGAGATCACCGGTGCCTTTGTTTCCGTATACGGGGAAACTGATGTGATCGCCGGTGTCAAAGGATATGTCCAGGATAAGCTGGGAGATCTGTCCTTATCAGAGGAGGAGATCAAAAAGATCACTGATCTTGACAGTATTGATTCCATTTTCGATGCGGCTAAAGATTATCTCCAGAAAGCAGAGGGAGACGGCGATGGTTCCGATGGCGACAACAGCGGAGATAATAACGGCTCCGATGGGGACAACAGCGGGGACAACAGCGGAGATAATAACGGCTCCGATGGGGATAACAGCGGAGACAACAGCGGAGACAACAACGGAGACAACAACGGGGATAACAATGGAGGCAATTCCGGTGATAATAGTGGAGATAACAGCGGAGATACAGACGAGGCACTGAAGGAAGCCACTGAAGATGCCATCAAAGAGATCGAAAACTGGATAACCTGGTCAAGAACGTTACTGATTCCGAGTTAAAGACTACCTTATCCAAGATTGTTGATTCTGCAAAGGCAGATATCTCCAATGCCACGTCAGAAGAACAGATGAATGAAATCCTTACAAAGGCAAAGAATGATATCAAGAATACAACCGTGGAATACAGCAAAAACAAGGCCCTTGCCACAAAGAAGGCACAGCTGATCGAAAAACTGACTTCACTGGCAGACGGAAAGTCCTTAAGTTCCGAAGCCCTTAGTATCATCAGCCAGGCCAAGACTGACATCATGGATGCATCCACGTCCGAGGATGCGGTTTCCATTTACAACACTGCGGTAGCAAGCTTTAAGGAAACTTATGTCAATGACCTCCATACCTCCTATAAGGAGAAACTGGATGCCCTGGCACCGGATGCCTCCTCTACACTGGATGATACCACAAAGGCAAAGATCAACGACACCATCACAAAGGCAAAAGAAAACATCGATAAGACTTCAAGTGAGGATGCGATGAAACAGATCTATGACCAGGCAGAGAAATCCGTTTCCCTGTTAAAGGAGAACTCATCTTCCCTTGACAAAGTAAAAGAGGATGCCATCAACGAGCTGAAGAACTACACTACCCTGAACACAGAGAGTGTACAGAAGGTTATTTCCGCTTATACAAACAAGATCCAGAGTGCCACCTCTGAAGACCAGGTTAAGCAGTATCTGTCTGATGCCAAAGGACTGTTAGACAAGCTGAATGCAGCCGCAGGCATCACATCTTCCACTGACCAGAACGGTGGAACATCCACAGGCTCCACAGCATCAGGAACCGATGTACAGAGTGCATCCAAGAAGGGTGACGACACCCCGACAAGTTCCGTAAAAACAGGTGATGAGAATGGATTCAATATCATTGCCAGTGTTGCAGCCCTGATTGTTGGTATCGGTGCGGTAGGTGCCCTGATCTACATGAAATTCTTTAAGAAGAAATAAGCTTTCCTGCCCTGCGGGGGCAGGGAGCCGGGCTCCTTTGGACAGGCTGGCAGAAATCCGCCGAAGGTCGATCTGCCTTCGGCTTTTTTCGTGTCAGGGAAAAATTTTCCATAATCCTGTTAAGTTACAAAAAAAAGGAGAGAAAAATGAAGAAAAACATAGAACAGGAAAAAGCCATCGCACAGCTGGAGGGACCGGTCATTTTGATCAGCTGTCCGGGAAGTGGAAAGACGACCACGCTGCTGCGGAGGATCAACCACATGCTTGAGGTGGGTATCCCGCCGAAAAAGATCTTAATGATCACATTTACAAAAGCTGCCGCACAGGAGATGTCCGTAAAATTTAAAAAGAAGTTTGGTGAACCCAACGGGATCACATTTTCCACCATACATGCCCTGTGCCTTAAGATCCTGATGACTTATGGCGGTCTGTCCGCGGAGAATATCATCAAGACCTCAGACCAGTGGAAGTTTTTACTGGAAACGGCAAGGAAATGCCAGAGTGTATGTGACCCGGCAAAGGCAGCCGGAAACTTCCAGATGCTCTACAGTGCGGCCATGAACAACCGTATGTCCCCTTCAGAAGTAAATCCAAAGGATATAAAAGGGATATCCAGAAAAGACTTCCTTTTTATGTCAGAAGAATACCGCAGGATGAAGGAAAGGACTGGGTACATTGATTTTGATGACATGCTGGTAAAGGCATATGAACTGATGACCGGGAACCTGCAAGTGCTTAGGCAGTTAAGAGAGCGATGGGATTACATTCAGGTAGATGAGTACCAGGATGTCAATTACCTGCAGCGTGACCTTGTATACCTGCTGGCAGGAGAGAAAAAGAACCTCTGCGTGGCCGGTGATGATGACCAGAGCATATACCGTTTCCGCGGAGCAAGACCGGAGATCATGCTTAATTTCCCAAAAGATTTCCCGCAGGCTCATGTATTTTGTATTAGTACGAATTACCGCAGTTATCCGGCTATTATCGGATGTGCAGGAAAGCTGATCGGATTCAACAAGAACCGTTATGAAAAACAGTTTTTAAGCGGTCAGACCGGGGATGCGAAGATACGCGTGATCGGAGAGGAGAGCCCTGCTCATCAGATGAAGGACGTTTCCGGGGATGTAAAAAGCTGCGGATATGCCTTTAATGAAAGTGCTGTTCTCTACCGGAACAATCGTCAGGCAGAACAGGTTGCTGAAAAATTCAGTGAAGAGGGTATCCCGTATTATTGTACAGAGGCTATCCCGGATTCTTATGAACACTGGATCTGGTATGATATTTTAGCATATTACCGGTTGTCAAGGGGGATTGCAGCACCCGGGGATTTTAAAAGGATCGTGGACCGCCCAAACCGGTATATGCGCCTGATCCTGCATGAAGCAGGAGGGGAACAGGAAGCAGATCTTTTAGAAGCAGCCAGCCGGAAATATACGGACTGGAGAAGGGACAACGCAAGGAAAATAATTCGGAAATACTTTTATGATATCCGGGAAATGGGGAAGAAAAGCCCAAGGCAGTTTCTTGACTACCTGTTAAAAGACGTTGGATATAGGCGGGTTCTGGGGCACAAACAAAGATGCAATGTGTTCTGTGGATGACATTGACATGGAGCATCTGCTCAGTCAGTGTTTTAAAAAGTACAGGGTTTCTGACATGAAAGGCCTGAGCCTTATCCTAAAAGAAAAAAGAAAGGAAAAAGCGGCTGTGTAAGCCGCTTTTTTTAATGCAGGAAAGCCCGTTTGTTCTTCAGGGAGATTTTCAGGGAAAACGGGGAATGGCTTAAGACCACGCACTCGACCATCTTGTGGGTGAACCTGTAATTCGTCAGGTTGATCTCTTCCCCTTTCTGCTCTGCCTCCTCTATCTTTTCTCCTAAAATGTCAAGTATCTGCTCCACGATCTCCGTACTTACCCTGTTCGGACAGCCTTTCTCCCCATGGTATTTCTTATCATATTCCGGGCAGGCATAAAAGACGGACTTCGGACCGTTCTGGAGCCTCATGGCTATCGGTTCCTCGTGGCATCCGCAGCAGATCTTTGTAATGGACCATAGATTACGGATCAATTTGATCACCTCCTATGGCGACAATATGACTAATTTCTCATTCAAAAGTTTTTTTCTTCATATTGTCAGCGATTCTAAAAAACGAAAGGAGAAAAATGTTATGAAAATTAGAATTGCAAAGGAAGATTTAGTAAAGGCATTGAAAAAGGTGATCGGAGGGATCGGAGTTGGAGGAAAGGATCTTGATTATCTTAAGATCACTGCAGACTCTACAGGTGTGGAATTTATGACCACAGGCCGTTTGCTTGGTATCAAGACCAAGGTAAGCGAACGGCTGGAAGTCAAGGAGCCCGGTGAATGCTGCACCAACTGCCGGAGAGCCCTTGAAATCGCATCCCTGATGCCGGAAGGGGAGATCACGATCCGACAGAAAGATTCCGCCCTTTTTATGGAAGCTGAAAGATGCCGTCTGAAAGGGGAGGTTGGGGACCTTGAAAAAGTCCTTCCGTTCCAGGCACTTGAAGGGGAGGAAAAAAGACTTTCCCTGAATGCCTATACCTTTAAGCAGATGATCACAGATGTCCTGTTCGCCTGCTACAGAGGGGAAGAGAATCCGCAGATGTCTTCTGTTTATTTTGAGATAGCGGATTCCACCGTCCAGGTGACAGCTCTTGACGGGCATCAGATCGCCATCCGTAAAGAAGAGGTTAAGCCGACAGGTATCCATGCAAATTGCATGATCCGCGGAGCCATTTTGTCAGCGATCCTTCCTTTGATCCCGTCAGACATAGAGAAAGAGGTAACTTTCGTGATCGGAGAGAACCGATTTCTTCTGGAAACCGAAACGGATAAGGTATCTGGGGCATTAACGGGCGGCAGGTTCTACGAGTATAAGAGACTGTTCCCGGATAAAAGCCCGGTAGTCAAGATAAGGGTAGATAAGGCCATCCTTATGGATACGATCGGAAGATGCGCTTATGCCCTGATGCCTGCCATGTCCGGGAATGTCCCTCAGCCGACGATCTTTGATATTGACCGTACCATTAATGTCCACATGGATGGGAAAGTAACGGTTGATGAAGAGTTAGCCGCAGATGTAGAGGGTAAACCTTTAAGGATCGGACTCAGTCCTGCGATCATGAAGGGGATCCTGAAGGCATATCCGGAGGACGAGATCGAAATGCATTTCTATGGTAAAAAGAATGTCGTGGTGTATACAGGGGATACAGCTAAATTCGTACAGTTACCTGTAAACATCCGAGACTGATCATTAAAGCAGTCCCTCATTAGAGGGACTGCATTTTTTGTAATATATTTTGAGATTCAAAATAGTGAATTCGAATTCACTTTTTTTATAGAAAAAGCTGACGAGATCCCCCTGTAGTTAAGGTGCAGTGGGATTTTTTAAGAAATCTTTTCATTTATCATTTTTTTTCAGAAACCAAAAACGAAAGGAGAAAACTATGAAAATTTTAAAAATCAAACTTGTTAACTTCCAGTCCTACAAAAACGAGGAATTCCAGATGAATGACGTTATGGTCATCCTCCGGGAAAACGGGGCGGGTAAATCCGCGTTCTTAAAAGCGCTGAATTTTGCACTCTGCGGAGAAGGCTGCGATGACGGCGAGATCATGCAGGGAGAGAAAGAGATGTCCGTCTCAATCCTCTTTGAGAACGGTCTTACCGTTGAGAGAAAAAGGAAAAGAGGGGACAGGACGATTGTCCACCGCATGGGATACGAAAAGACCAAGAAGAGTACCAAGGATGCGGTCAATGCAGAGATTGCGAAGATGTGCAATACCGGGATGTCATCCATCAAGGTGATCGCGTCTTCTAGGGAACTTTTTGAGATGAAGCCGGATGTACTGGCTGATTTTATCATGAAGCATATCCCTAACCGGATGACAGTGGAAGATATCATCTCCTATATCCCGGACATTACAGACCGAATGGAAAGTGAGATCCGGACACTGTTTCCGGCAGGTACTGAGTTCGGCCATGCACAGATACAGAATGCGTTTAATATTTTTGACGGGCGCAGAAAAGATCTTGCAAGGGAGGTCAAACTGAACAGGGCAAAGATCTCCGGATATGATTTTTCCATTCCTGTCAGGGCTTCCGGTGAGATCCGGGAAGAACTTGCTTCTGTTTTAAAAGAGATGGGAGCCTATGAGGAAAAGATACGGGCAGTCAGGGATTTCCAGGCAAGGAAAACAAACAGGGAAAATATCCTGACGAAACTGAAATCTTTGCAGGAACAGTATAATGCGATTCATGCGGTGAAACCGGATCCTGCAAGAAAAGAGTATCTGGATAAGCGGGAATCGGAACTGATGCAGCAGGCTGACAGCTGTAAGAAAAGTATCTGGGAATTACAGTCTGCATGCAATAACTTAAACAGGACGGTCGCAGCATTAAAAGAAGGCTTATGCCCTCAGGTCAAGGGGATTAAATGCACCCACGACTGGACTCCTGTCATCACCCAGTTTGAGTCGAATGTATCTCGGATGAATGGAAACATTGCAAGTTTCCAGACTTCCTGTGATGCCGCGGAAAAAGAGCTCCTGTCTGTCCGGGAAGAAAAGGCAGCGTATGAGGCTAACTTCAGGGCATATTCCGACAAATGCTCCAAGTACCAGGCATTCCGGGCTTTAAAAGAAAGTCTTATGCCTCTTCCGGAGGAGCCGCGGATGCCGGAAGGCAACCTGGAGGAGAAAAAGGCAGCCCTTGACGGCGAACTGAACGGGGCGATCACAAGGGAAAACCTGCTTGCAGTTAAAAATGCGCTTCCGGAACAGGAAGAACAGTTAAACGTACTGGAAGCCTTAACCTCTGCTTTTTCCAAGAAAGGTTCCGTAATGGAGAACAACACAAAGGTTTATCTGGGGTTCTTTGAGCAGCAGATGAACGAATCTGCAATAAAGTTAGGTTATGTTATCTCAATGGAGATGGAGAACGGACTGCATGTCCGTATTGGCAGGAACGGAAGGACTCCGATAGATGTGGATGCCTGCTCCGCGGGAGAAAAAGCAGTAGCGATCTTCTTGTTACTAGATCTGTTGAACAGTTTTACCGGTATCCGGCTCCTGTTCTTTGATGAAGTGGAAATGCTTGATAACAAAGTCTGGGAAGCTTTGTTGAAGCTGGTGGAAGAAAAGAAAGGCAGCTATGACCACATTGTGATCACAGGTGTAAACCATGATGATACGATGGAGACAGTTGACAGGATTTTGAAATAAGAACAGGAGAGGATATCCTCTCCTGCATTTTCAGGAAGTACAGGGAGGAAGCTCCCCGTACTTTTTTTTGTAATTGATCAAAAACGTATAGTAATTATAATATAGCTCACTTTTAAGGGAATCCGGAAGACTGAAGTGCAGGAACTGCACAGGTGTCTTGTAAAAGCTCTTATACAGCTGGTAAAGCTTTTTCTCCCGTAAAAATGTAAGCCCCTCAGGGGAACAGAAGAACCGGTACATCTCCTCGACGGAATGGAATACCATGTTATTCTTGATCGCATACTGGAGGCAGATCCCTGCTCTTACAAGGCCCTTGTTTCCATACATATATTCTCTTGGATAACGGATCTCCCCGTTTAGTACCTGCCTGTAGACTTTGATCACATATTTTGCAAAGTCATAAGGTACTTCTTTGGGATATATGAGGTATACGATATATTCTGTGTTGTCTTTTGTCAGCTCAGTTGGAAAATTTATGTAATTTAAGAGCTGTGTCAGTTTCATGGTCTCTATGACAGCCGGGGAAAAAAGCCGGTAAGCTTCCATGGGCGTCCATCTGAGAAGTTTTTCAATCGCATACCTGAATACGGACAAAGCCAGATGTTCGTTGGCTGACGGTTCATTCTGGAACAGGCGCGGCGGTATCTTTGGGAGATTCCCGATCAGGACCTGTTCGTATTCATTGATGACATCCATTTTGATCTCCTTTCTGATGATATTTCCTATAATATGCAGAATCCCAAACAGTCGAATTTTTTCCATTTTATCAAAACAGCAGAATGCTGAAAATATTGAAAGGAGGAAGCACCATGAGAGAAGTACAGGATCCTAAGAGGGATATGATGAACACCATGAATGTTATCGATGCATCCGCCAGGGCAGCAGGGGCGGTTGCCTCTGCGATCGGGTATTATATCGAGACAAGGGCCCTGCAGGATAACAATGCCAAAACCCTGTATAACTACATGAAAAAAGGCGGCCAGTTAAAGATGATGGAGTGTGAGGAAAAGGAAACCCTCCGCTCCCTTATGAAATCATGTGACAAGCTGGGGATCGCATACAAGGAGTGTGTCTTTGACCGGAATGGAAAGGAGTCCTATGGTGTCATTTTTGCAGATAAAAACGAAGATGCCATGAAACAGTTAAGGACGGATTACCTGGTTGCCAACCACAAGCTGTTCCAGGTTGACCAGGATACGATCCGCAGATTTAATGCCCAGCAGGAACCGGAAAAGATCTCCGGGCTTGATTTTGCCGAAATGAGTTACATGAAAGACCGGGCAGCAAAAAACTATATGCTCTTTGCCGCGGAAAGGGAAAAGGATGGAAGGTATTCCATTTACCTCAGGACAGAAGACAAGCGGATCTTTGATTCGTTCCATGCCGGGGTGATGCAGGAAAGGAACGGTACGGGAAAAGCTGTGTATGACTACATGAACATACAGCGGAAAAACAAGGAGGATATCGTAAACCTTGTCCACGCTGCAAATGGTTCAAAGTTCTATATCTCGAATGCCAGTGGTTCCCATGTGATGATGATCAATGAGAACGGTGCCTATATGGAACGCATGGCTGGCAAAAACCCGGCTTTGGAATTCTGCGACCGCAGGGATCCGAGATTTGAACGGTTTGTCTGTGAACAGGTAGACCGCATGAACCGTCCGCGGATGTTCCGTGACCAGAAGGCGGAGAACCTTGGAAAGGAACTGATTGACCGCATCAACCGCGGACAGAAGGACCCGATGACCATGCAGGAAGCCCAGGAGCTCTTAAAAGTAAAGGAACTGAAAGGACTCCGGAAAGAAGAACTTGCAAAAATGTTCAAGAAAGAGGATCTAAACGATCCGGAAAAAGCAGAGGCTTTTTATAAGATTCAGAGGTCCATCGACATCATGCACACCAAACAGGAAGGTGTCAACATGGCACAGCCGAAAGAATCGGAGAAAGTTGCCTTTGATGCAGAGCATGAAGCAAGGATGAGCGTGGAGATGGCAGTCGGGAACTGTGTCAGGAGTTCTTCACAGGAACTCAGGTCATTTGCTTCCCAGTATATGGACGGAAGCATCACAAGGGACCAGGTCGTGCAGTTTTCCGAACAGTTCAATTCCGACATACGTGCCACTATGGACTGGCGTGAACCATTTGACATCCCGGATTATCTTGACCAGAACGGAGACAATATTCTGGATGAATTCCAGGATCTGGATAAAGACAAGAGCCCGGATCTGGAACCGGAAAGGGATTAGGCTGCATATCCTGAATAGGAGGGAGTCAGCCGGTGCAGCCCCGGCTGCAGTTAAATGACAAAAAAAGATGACATGATGCCTGTTTACCTTGTGCTGGGAGGAGTGATGTTTATCCTGGTCCTCCTTCTTGCCGGAAACCTGGCATTTTACCAGATGTATGGTCTGGATGGTATACAGAGGGCTTTTGATGACATGATGAGGTTTAGATTCCACATCGGGTTTGACAGTGTCTATCTGAAATATTACGGGGCAGGCGCTTCCCTGTATGTGATCGCTGCCCTGCTCATATATGGGGATAACCAGAAATTCCGGCATGATGCAGCAGGTATCGAAGGCGGTTCTGCAAAATGGACTTCCAGCTACAGTGATTATAACCGGAAGCATGCGGATCCGATCGGGAAAAAGACCTGTAATGGGCCGATGAACATGATCCATTCGGAGCATGTGCGCCTGTCCCTGGAGGATAAGAAAACAAGGCTCAATAATAATGTGCTGATCGTCGGTGGTGCCGGTACCGGTAAATCACGCTTCGTTATGAAGCCGAATCTGTTACAGGAAAACTGCAGTTTTGTTATTACCGATCCATCTGGCGAACTGCTGGGCAGTCTCGGAAAAGAAATGAAGAACCAGGGGTATGATGTAAGAGTATTTAATCTTGTAAATATGGGCTTTTCGAACTGTTATAATCCATTTTGCTATATCAGGGATGATGCCGGTGTTGGTATCCTTGTGGATACTCTTATTACAAATACAACTCCTCCAGAGAAGAGTGGGGGAGAACCTTTCTGGGAAAACTCAGAAAAAGCTCTTTTAAATGCCTGTATTTTTTATCTGAAGGGTTTTGCTGCCGAGGAAGATCAGAATTTCCCAATGGTCTTAAAAATGATCCAGATGGCCCAGATGGATGAGAATCCAGGGGCAAAGGGTCCGTCCAGTGTTGATGATACAAACCTTGGCAAATTGTTTACAGGAAAAGCATACCTCGAAAATGGAGAATTAAAAGAATATACAAATGAGAAAGAATCTGAGTTAAAAGCGAAAGAGATAAAGAAGTCTCAGGCTTGGAAGAATTATCAGACTTTCAGTCTGGGTGGTGTGAAGACATTGAAGTCTATCCTTATCTCCGCGGCAGTACGTCTTAATCCGTTTAACATTCCTCAAATTGCGAATTTAACTAGAAGGGATAATATTGAGCTTGAAACAATAGGTGATAAGAAGACGATCCTGTTTGTTATCATTCCGCAGGCGTATTCAACCTACAATTTCATTGTTTCCATGATGTATTCTCAGTTGTTTGATGCATTATACTATAAAGCAGAGCATACGAAACCAACCCCGGATAATCCAGATGTAGAATTCCTCCGTCTGAAATACCACGTACGTTTCATGATGGACGAGTTTGCTAACATCGGAAAAATACCGGAGTTTCCTACTAAAATATCTACCATGCGTAAATATAACATTTCCTGTACAGTCGTGCTTCAATCCCTTGCCCAGATCAAGGCTATGTACAAGGATGACTATGAAACCATCATAGGTAACTGTGATACAAACATCCTTCTGGGAACCCAGGAGCAGACAACTGCGGATTATTATTCCAAGCAGCTTGGATGTGCCACAATCCGTAAAAGAGGGGAGAGTGTCAGCACAGGGAAAAAGGGCAGCGGTGGCATGAATTTTGGACCGCAGAAAAGGGAGCTCATGACCATGGATGAAATCCGTACCATGCCCCCGGAATACTGTCTGGTATTCGTCAAGAACGTAAATCCTTTTTATGATAAGAAATATCCGCTGGAGAAGCATCCCCGTTATAAATATACCGGCGATGTGGACAGCAAGAATATGTTCGATATCACAAAAGAGAAAGATGAGAACGGTAAGATCATCTTCTTAAATTCTGTTTCAGATACTTATGCGGATATGTCCGTTGCCCCTCCGGATGAGGGTGAGGAAACCCTTAAGGCTATTTCCATGCCAAAGAACATCGAAGATACGGAACTGGGAAATAAAGAGGAACCGGACGATCCGAAAGTAAAACTGGCACACATCATGGATCTGGATTCCAGACAGGAAGGAAGACAGTATAAGATCGCCCAGTTTAATGAGGTCACTAAGAAACTTAACATAGAAGTTGCTACTCAGAAAAAAAGCGGAAAGAAGGAACCTTCGATCTGTATCTATGTCCCACAGGTGGATTTTAATGATATCCCCATGTTTACCAGGATGGCATTTAAAAAATATAACGCACCTGTTCTGATCTTCACAAATGATCTGACAGTGTCCCTGTATACGAGCCTGATCGGATATTATATCGATAAAAACGGCATCCTGAAAAACGTCCTTTCCTCTTCAGTAAAAGGAAAAGAAGCATATCTTTACAGTGAAGATGAGGAGTTCAGTATCTACTGTATCAAGGATGTCGGACTTGAGTCTTACGAATCCATCCTCCAAAGCCTGCGGATGAAAGACAATGGCGCAGGGGCAGCTGCGGAGCTTGAAGATTTTCTTAATGAACTTGGAATGTAAAGAGAGAAATCTGTTTAAAAATACCGTCTGTCGGTTGTACCGGCAGGCGGTTTTTTCGTACCACAAAAAAATAACTATTCTTCATTTTATCCTTCAGATAAACGTCGTAAAAGGAGGCTTTTTTTATGGAGATACCGGAAAAGGATTATGACGAGTTTGAAGGACGATTAAAGAAACTGTCCTATGCAACTGATTATATCCCTTCATCAGACGATCTGGTCTGTGTCATGGAAGACGGGAAACTGCCGGACAGGTTTGTGCCGTTTTTTATGTGGCTGGACATGCATCATCCGGAGCCGATCGATGAGGAAGAGAAAAAAATACTGAAACGTATCAGAAAGATCCTTTATACAAGTGTGGAGATTACGGAGGAAACAGATGGAGCTTTATAATAAGGAAAAAAAGAAAGCGGAAGTTTCCATGCGAAAGAAAGGCTGGAAGGAAAATGAAGATTCCAGCCTGGAAAAATTCATGGAAATACAGAAAGCAAATAAGAGAGTACGAAAAGACATGGATGCGTTGATATCCGTATCCAAAATGTTCAAGTATGATATGAAGGTCCTGGTCGGCAAGGCTGTCTATATGTTCAAGATCTTTGAGGACTGGATCAAAAGAGACAACGCAGCATCCTATATATCGGAAAAAGCAAGGGATGATGATGGCAGGGTGGTCATTCAGGCTGTAGGGATCGAAACGACAGACCCTGTCCTTGCCTTCCCATGCATGATGCCGACATTCATGCTTTACAAAGAGTCCGGAAAAGGAAAAGTGTACCAGTATGTCTGGGTATTAAAGTTTCCTGTGTGCCAGAAAATGGAGTCCAGCTGTCATCTGCTGGAGAAAGCAATCGCATATCTGTGCCCGGGTGCAAAGCCGATCTATAAGACAAAAGGGATCATGGTGCCTGGTATTAAGGACGTACGCACATTGAAAGGAAAAACAGAGCTGCTTTACAATATGGAAACAAAATACTCCCTGTCAGAGATATGGGAGGAAGTTGGCAAAAGGTTCCCTGTAAGAGGACGTGCCCTGAAAGTATATATCAACAATGACATGCTGTATCGGGAAGGCCTTTCCACCACAAAACAGTTCATAGCGATCCGCAGACTGAATTCCCTCCGCAGGATGATCCGGGAGAAGAAAGATCTCAAGGAGCTTGAATGGAAGCAGATGAAAAAGATCCTGTACTGGTTCTGGTGTTTTGCCATGGACGTAGGGTATGAAGATGACGAGATCGTATTTCTGATCGACCAGACATTCCGCAGACAGGGGATCATCATGCCTCAGGCGTATATAAAAGAAGCTAAGGCGGATTCCACTTATAAGATCAAAAATGAAACACTGAATGATGTCTTTGGTCTTCAAAGCGACGAATATTTCCATGTGCCAAAGAAAAAAATGCCGAAAGAAGAATACGTAAAACAAATGGATGACAAGAAGACTGCAATGACAAAGGCAGTTACAAGCCTGTTTTATAAAGGATTGACTGTTGCGCAGATTGCAGAAGAGCTGCATATATCCAAGCGTACGGTAATCAGCAGGAAAAACGATGCAAAGAAGTTCGGATGGATTCCGTTCAGAGGAAAATTCTTTGAGAAGTCACTCTGCTGGACTGCCTGATACGAAGAAATGTAATTGAATACTATTTTAGAAGACCTTAAACACAAAGGTCTTATTTGCGTGTACAAAAGCAGTAATTTGCAACAGGATTTGTATGTTATTGTCAAAATACCACACACCCAAGGGTATGTGGCTTGCAATACCCACCGAAGGTAGATATCTCAAACCAGCACAATCCTCAAGGCTGGGCTTACCGCTGGCATTGTGGTTCGTCCGCATTCAGGCCAGATG